>Ga0233425_10000060_pt1 | contig 264962 bp, 242 predicted proteins | sample Watercolumn_Towu_2_FD_181712 | JGI IMG/M metagenome (GOLD analysis project Ga0233425, IMG submission 181712) | Freshwater microbial communities from Lake Towuti, South Sulawesi, Indonesia - Watercolumn_Towuti2014_140_MG | ecosystem: Environmental > Aquatic > Freshwater > Lake | place...
GAGCCGGCACCTGACGCATGCGATACAGCGCTCGGAAACGCTCACGGCCGGCTACGTCGCTGCGCATCGCAAGCATTTCAGCTACACTTTCGCACAAACGATCGCCCTGCTGCTGATATACGCGCTCGCCAGTGCGACGCTGCTGGCTCTCGGCGGATGGCTGATCATCCGGGGCGAGCTCTCGATCGGCCAGTTGGTTGCGGCCGAACTGATCCTGTCCGGCGTCTTCTACGGCATTTCGCAGTTCGGAACCTATCTCGAAGCGCTGTACGAGTTCGCTGCGGGGCTCGAAGAGCTGTCGCTGTTCTGGGAAATCCCACAGGAACAGGGCCAGACGGGCGGCACCGGCCCTGCCGATGGCGCGGTCAAGCTGCGCGGCGCCGAATATGGCGACCATCGTTTCGACTTCTCGATCGACAGCGGCGAGCAGCTGGTCGTCATGGCGGCGGCGGGCGTGGAAGGCTCGCTGTCCCGCCTGCTCAAGCGACACACCTTGGCCAAGCGCGGCATGGTTCTGATAGGCGGCGGAGATATCTCCGGCTTCGACATGTATCGGTTGCGTGCCGATATCATGGTTTTCGATCGGCCAAGCTTCGTCGAGATGTCGATCCGCGATTATCTGCGCCTGGCCGCGTCCGGCACGCAGGATGGCATGATCAGCGTTCTGGAGACGGTCGAACTGGCCGAGCGGATCAGCAGCCTCGAAAAAGGCCTCGATACGGTCATCTCCAGTTCGGGCTGGCCGCTCTCGGTAGGCGAACTGATGGCGCTCAAGCTTGCGGCGGCCTTGCTCGCACGCCCCAAATTGCTGGTGCTGTCGCCGCTCTATGATCTGTTGCCCCCGGACTGCCTGAACCGGGCTCTGGAGAAGCTCCGCGACAGCGGCACGACGGTGCTGCAATTCACACGCCGTCCGCAGGGCATCGTGCGCGACGGCTATCTGTGGATCGGCACGACCAGCCAGACCCGGTGCGAAACCGATATCCAACTCATGGAAACGGCCAAGCGGGAAGGATCGGCAAATGCCCTTCAAGCCTGAACATATCCGGCATTTCCACACGCTGGCTTCGCTACAACCGCCCAAGATGGCGCGCGTCATCGCCTGGATGCTGGGCGTCGCGATCGGCATCATCGCGGTCCTGCTGTTCATCGTGCCCTGGGTGCAGACCTCCGCCGGCACCGGGCAGGTGATCGCCCTGTCGCCACTCGACCGGGTCCAGCCGATCACCGCCCTCGTACCCGGGCGCGTGGAGCAATGGTACGTGCAGGACGGGCAGGTTGTGGCCAAGGGCGACAAGATCGCCCTGCTGGTCGACAACGACCCCAATCTGGTCGCCCGCCTGCAGGCCGAACGGGCACAGGTGGCGGCCGAAGTTGCTTCGGTACAGCAGGCGATCGCGGTCGCGCAGCTCGACGTGAACCGGTCGGCACAGCTCTTTTCCGAGGGGCTGATCGCGCGGCGCGACTATGAAGCGACGCAGATCAAAGTCGCCGAACAGCGCGCCAAGCTGGCGGAATCGCGTGCCAAGCTCAATCGCGCCGATCTCGCGCTCAATCGCCAGTCGGCCCTGCTCGTGACCGCCCCGCGTGATGGCCGCATCCAGTCGATCAACGCCGCGGCAGGCGCCACGCTCGTCAGCGCAGGCACCCAACTTGCGATGCTTGCCCCCGAAACCCCCGCCCGCGTGATCGAGCTGATGATCGACGGGCGCGACATCGCTCTGGTCCGGCCTGGCCGCCCCGTGCGGCTGGCCTTCGAAGGCTGGCCCGCGATTCAGTTCAGCGGCTGGCCCTCGGTCGCGCAGGGCATGTTCGACGGACGTGTCCGCTCGATCGACCCCTCCGCCCAGGCCACCGGCCTATTCCGCGTGATCATCGAGGAAGCGCCGGGCAAGGCCCCCTGGCCCGCCGCCGCCTATGTCCGCGTCGGTGCCAAGGTGCGCGGCTGGATTCAGATGGAGACGGTGTCGCTCGGCTATGAACTGTGGCGTCAGCTCAACGATTTCCCGCTCGAGTTCCGCCGTCCGGCGCAGGAGGCCGAAGCCGGCTATGCGCCGAAGGCCGAGCCCGCGAAGGACGCCGCCAAATGATCCGCTGGCTGCTGTCGGTTCTGGCGGTGCTGGGTCTGCTGGCGGCTCCGGCCGGCGCGGCCACCCCGCTGACGCTCGACGAACTGCTGCGCTCATCTGCGCAGCACGCGCCGGCCATTCTCGACGCGATCGCCAAGCAGCGGCAGGTGGAAGGGCGTCGCCTTTCAGCCCAAGGCGCGTTTGACCTCTTGTTCGAGGCCGACGCGACCAGCCGGCTGACCGGTACCTATGACGGCACGATCGTCGAGGGTAAGGCAAGCCAGCCGCTGCTCAACAATGGCGGTGGGCTCTATGCCGGCTATCGCGTCTCGCGCGGTGATTTTCCGATCTATGAGGACAAGTCCTTCACCAACCGGCTCGGCGAGGTGAAACTCGGCGGCTATTTCGCACTGCTGCGCGACCGCTTCATCGACGATCGCCGGGCCAAGCTGTCGATCGCGGAACGCGACATCGACATCGCACGGCTCGACCGCGAAATGGTGGCGATCGGAGTCCAGAGGCGAGCGATCGACGCTTACCAGACGTGGGTGGCGGCGGGTCAGCGCGTCGCCATCTACCGCGACCTGTTGAAGCTGGCGACCGACCGGCAGCAGTCGATCGAGCAGCAGGTGGCGCGCGGTTCGCGGCCCGACATCCTCGCGACCGAAAACCGCCAGAACATGATCCGGCGAGAAGCGCTTCTGGTGCGCGCGGAGCAGGATCTGGCCGCCGCGGCCAACAGCCTGTCGCTATTCCTGCGCGACGACGCAGGAACCCCCATCGTCGTCGACCGCGCCCGTCTGCCGGCGAGCTTCCCGACATTCCGGCTTCCGCCGACCAGCGCGCTCGAAGGCATGCCGATCTCCCGGCCCGATCTCGACGCGATCCTCGTTCGCCTCGACCAGAACCGCACCAAGATTCAGCTTGCCGAGAACGAACTCTCTCCCCGCCTCGACATAAGGGCCGAAACGAGCAAGGACATCGGACCAGCCGGGCTCGGCGGATCGAGCCGGTCGCCGACCGAGACGATCGTCGGCCTGCGCTTCTCGGTCCCGCTGCAGCGCCGTCAGGCGCGCGGGCGCATCGCCGAGGCCGAAGCCGAGGCCGAAAGTCTGGCGCTGCGCCGTAAATTGTTGTCCGAGCAGATCCAGGTCGAAATCCGCGCTTTTTCCATCCAGGTCGACGCCACGTCCAAACTGGTCGGCCTCGCCGCCGACGAGACGCGCCTCGCGAACCGCATGGCGGAAGCGGAACGCCGCCGCTTCCAGCTGGGCGCGAGCGACTTCCTGCTCGTGAATCTGCGCGAGGAATCGGCGGCCGACGCTCGGCTTCGGCAGATCGATGCCGAATATCGGCAGGCCGCATCGCGCGCCGAGCTCGTCGCCGCCACCGTTGACCGCGACCAGCTGGGGCTCTGACCGCTCAGTCCCGCGAAAGCGTAGCCGTGATGTGACCCGGGACCACAAGTGTCTCGGGAGCGGTCCATCGATCACCGTCGGCAATCCACCCACCGGCCCGGAAGACATTGCGGCATGGTCCGTTGCGTTCGGTTTCGAGCAGCAGGGCCGATAAATCGGCCGCCACCTGCGCACACAACAACGCCAGCGCTGCCTGCTCCAGCTGCAGCCCGAAGACGCGACAGCTCATCACAAATTGCTCCAGCTGCCCGTCCCGCTCGACCAGCACCCCGACCAGCCCATAATCAGCATGGCGGTCGCGCGCGGAGAAGACCCACCAGCGCCCTCCCCCAGCGAGCCAGGCCGCAGCCTCGCCCTCACTCCAGCGGCGTCCGGTCGTATTGAACTGGTTGGTCTTGTTGATCAGCTCGAGCGCCCGTCCGAAGCCGCTGGCTCCGGCATGGTGCAGAACCCGCATCTCCATGCTCAGGCCCAGGCTGGCGAGGAAGTCATCCTGCTCCAGTCGCCCGCGTTCCTGCTCGCGCTGGACCTGCGCCTGTACCATCTCCGTCCGGCGGGCGGACTCGGCGCTGATCGCCGGGACCTGCGTCTCGGGCGCCCAAAGCAGGATGCGCCGCCAGTCCCGATGCGAGGCCTCAAGCGTCCGCACTGCCGGAAAAGCCGCCTTCATAGCCGCCCGCTCGACAGGGTTGTCGTCGATGAACACGACCGATTCCGGCAGGATGTTGGCCTCGGCTATCGCTTCCGCCATCGCCTCGCGCTTCGGGCGCCAGCCGACTTTCCGGATCGCGAAATCGTCGAGGGTCAACCGGTCACCGAACAACTGCGGGAATATCCGCACGACATTCGACTCATCATTCTTGCTCAGGATCGCCAGCAATATGCCCCGCTGCTTGAGAAGCGCGAGTGCCTCCGCGAAGCCGAGCGGCCAACCCTCCACCATCGAGGGATCGAGCTGATCCGCCTCGGCCGCCACGCCGCGCCAGAGCGTGTCGTCGAGGTCGATGCAGACCATCTTGACCCGGTCGGTGCCGCGCAGCGTCCGCACCATGGCGAAAGCTTCTTCCCACGCCTGTTCGACGAAGCCCTCGACGTCGAAGCGGTGCAGGGAGCTGAGCGGTTGCGTGCCTTCGATCCGCCCACCGTCGCGCTCATGGTCGAAATCGCCGATCAGACCGCCATGGCTGTGTATCCAGAAAGCGTCGTCCTGGACGAAGCGCCGGCCGAAGCCTGCCGAAAGCTGCTCCATGTCGAGGATGTGACCGGCCGGATAGCGGTCGACCAGATCGTTCAGCCGTCGGTTGAGCCGCTGGACGAAGAATGACGGGTTCGCGAGTTGGTAGCGCGGCAACAGGCGCCCCGTGGCGGCGCGCTGGGGCAGCGGATAATTGAGGAACAGGGTAGGTCGGTCGGCATCCGCGCCGGCCAGGCGATGGATGATCCGTCGCATCTGCGTGAAGCCGGTTTCGAGCGCGTCTTCCAGTTCCGCCTCGCCGCGCGCAGCGCGCTGCATCGTTACCATTTCCGGATAGAGGAAGCGTAACGGGATCTGTACCAGCCGGAAGTCGCACGCCGCTTCGGTGCCCTCGAAAGCGCCGCCATAGTCGAAAGCCGCGTGGACGACGTCGATCTCTGGGCGAAGCCGGCGCACGACATCGCGCCACGGATCGAAGATGCAGCCGCCGAGCATCATGATTCGCTCGAAACGATCCGGCGTCACGGCAAGGTCGGTCGGTGCGTAGAAGCTCGGCATAACCGCGCGCTAGCCGCTCCGACGACCGCCGCGCAAGCCGGACGGCTTCCCGATGGGAGACAAACGGTTTCCGGTGCGCGGCCCTCCGACCTTGCCCGCCCCTGCCCACATGGCTAATCGGAACGGATATGACCCAGTCCGTAAAGATATCGCCTTCCATCCTTTCCGCAGACTTCGCCCGCCTCGGCGAGGAAGTTCGCGCAATCGACGCCGCCGGCGCCGACTGGATTCACGTCGACGTGATGGACGGCCACTTCGTCCCCAACATCACAATCGGCCCAGCGGTGGTGAAGGCCCTCCGCCCCCATACGACCAAGCCGTTCGACGTCCATCTGATGATCTCTCCGGTCGATGCCTTCCTCGAGGACTTCGCCAATGCGGGCGCAGACATCATCACCGTTCACCCGGAGGCGGGGCCCCACGTCCACCGCACCGTTCAGCGGATCAAGTCGCTGGGCAAGAAGGCCGGCATCTCGCTGAATCCGGCGACCCCCGCCAAGATGCTCGATTATCTGATCGAGGATATCGACCTCGTGCTGGTAATGAGCGTCAATCCCGGCTTCGGCGGGCAGAGCTTCATCGAGAGCCAGTTGCGCAAGATCGAGGCGATCCGCAAGATGATCGACAAGACCGGCAAGCCTATCGAGCTCGAAGTCGATGGCGGGGTCGATGCGAACACCGCGCCACGCGTGATCGCCGCCGGCGCCACCGCGCTGGTCGCCGGAACAGCGACCTTCCGGGGCGGCCCTGACTGCTACGCGGCCAATATCGCCGGCCTCAGGAAAGGCTGAGCGCCGGACGATGAGCGACGGGCCCGGCTTCGACGACGGCGTTGAGCCTGGCCGACGCCTGATCCGCGTCGAACATGACCGCAGCCATTCGCTGGCAGAGCGGATTTCCGGGCGCCTTCACGCTCTGTCGTGGCGCACGCCGGTACACAATTTCAGGCTCCGCGGCCGCTACCCGCTCAAGCTGCTCGACGTGCCGGTCGATCCGATCGAGGGTCTGGTGCGCTTGGGCGGAGCCATGCTCGACGGCGAGATTGTCTGGCAGGGCGAGAGCGTTGCGATCGAGACCTTCGACTTCCGACCCCGCACCATCTCCAACGCGTTCAGCGACCATCTGCAGAGTTTCGCCTGGCTGCGCGATCTGAGCGCGGCAGGGCCTAGGCTGCGCGTCGCGCCGATTGCCGAACTGCTGACCCGCCGCTGGCTCGAAAACTGCGGCAAGCAGGTGCACGAGGCGGCCTGGCGTCCCGACCTGTGGGGGCGCCGCATTCTGTTCTGGGGATGCCATGCCCCGCTGATCGTCTCGACCGATGAACTGCGCGGACCGGTGCTGAACACGCTGAGCCGCGGTGCCAAGCATCTCGACCGCAGCGCCGAAAAGGCCGCCCCCGGCCTTCCGCGCGTCGCGGCATGGGCCGGGGTGACCGCCGCTGGGCTACTGATCCCCGGCGGCGAACTGCGCCAGCTTCACGGTGAGCAGGGCCTCGGTCGCGCCCTCGACGCCGCACTCCATCCCGATGGCGGCATCGTCAGCCGCTCGCCGGTCGAGCAGATGGACCTGATCTGCCTGCTGGCCATGCTGCGCAAATATTATGAGATGCGCGGCCAGCGCTTCCCCGCGCCGCTGCTGGACGCCCTCAACCGCGCAGTGCCGCCGCTGCTCGGCCTCACCATGGGCGATGGCGGCCTGTCCAGTTGGCAGGGCGCGGCGCCGATCGATGGCGGTCGGATCGACGCGGTGGTTGCGGGGTCAGGGATTCGCGGTCGGCCGCTGCGCCAGTCGCGCGATTGGGGTTATCAGCGGCTGGCGAACGGCCATACGCGGATCATCGTCGACGCCGCCCCGCCGCCCGTATCGCGCTTCGCGCGCGACGCCTGCGCTTCCACGCTGGCGATGGAAATGTCGGACGGCCCCTGGCGGCTGATCGTCAATTGCGGCGGCGGGCGCGGCGCGAACAACGCGCTGCATCCGGAGCTAGCCCAGGCGCTGCGGAGCACCGCCGCCCATTCGACGCTGGTGCTGGCCGACAGCAACTCGACCGCCGTTCACCCTGACGGAACGCTCGGCAAGGGCGTCACCGAGGTCGAGGTCGAACGACGTGAGGACATGCAGGGAAGCCGCATCGACATGCGTCATGATGGCTATGTCCGACGTTTCGGCTTCGCCCATCGCCGGGTCATCCAGATCGGCCAGGGCGGTCGGCAGGTGAAGGGCGAAGATCATCTGCTTCCCTCCGGTCGCCGCTCGAACCAGGCCGAGGCTAGCTACGCGATCCGGTTTCATCTTGCGCCCGATGTCGATGTTTCCGCCACGGCCGACGGCAGCGGGGCGCTTCTCCGCATCGCGGAAGGCGCGCTGTGGCGCTTCCGGGCGAGCGGCGGAGAGGTCGCGATCGAGGACAGCATCTGGGTCGATTCTCGTGGCAGGCCGCAATCTATCCGCCAGCTGGTAATCGCCGGATCGGTACCTGCCGAAGGAATCGAGATCGGCTGGAGCCTGCTGCGTTCCGACTGACCTGCGGAACTGCGTCGGCGGCAATCGAAAGCAGACAAGGAGAGCGAAGCCATGAACCAGTCCGTCATCCTGACCGTGGTCGGCAGCGACCGTCCCGGCCTCACCAAGGCACTCGCCGACGCCGTTTATCAAGCCGACGGCAACTGGCTGGAAAGCCATTTGTCGCGCCTCGGCGGGCAATATGTCGGATCGGTACTGGTTGAACTTCCCGCCGACCGACTCGACGCGCTGGAGGCTGCAGCCAAAGCGATCGACGCGAATGGGCTATCGGTCGCAATCTCGCCCTCGCTCGCGGCGGATGAGCGGTCCGGCGACATGCTGGCGATCGAGATCGTCGGTCAGGACCGGCCGGGCATCGTCCGCGAGGTGACGACCGTGCTCGCCGGACTCCACGTCAATATCGAGGGCTTCTCGAGCGAGATCGAGGGCAGCGCCTGGTCGGGCTCGCCCCTTTTCCGCGGCCGCGCCGAGCTTCTGCTCCCGAGCGGACTGACGATGGATCGCCTGCGCGAGGCGTTGGAGGAAATATCGGGCGAAATCATGGTCGACTTCCCGGCGGTCAGGCGGCCGGCTGACCGGTTGACTCAGCCCGCGACCTTTTCGGCGGCGATCGAGCGCAGCGCCTTTTCGAACGCTTCGGGCGGCTGCCCACCCGAGATGAGATAGCGGCCATCAACAATCACCGCCGGGACCGAGTTGATGCCCTGGCGCTGCCAAAGATGCTCGGCGTCGCGCACGCCTTCGGCATAGACGTCGGAATCCAGAATGGCGGCAGCCTGCGCGCCATCCAGCCCGGCGCGGCTGGCCGCATCGATCAGCGTTTCACGGTCAGCGGGATTGCCGCCCTCGGTGAAATAGATCGTGAAGAGCGCATGTTTCAGCACCCGCTGCCGATCGAGGTCCTGCAGGCCGGCCCAGTGGAGCAGGCGATGCGCGTCGAACGTGTTGTAGATGCGGCGACCCGGCTCCATGTTCATCGCGAAACCCAGCTCCTCCGCGCGAGTGCGTATCATCTCGCGCAGCTCGGCCGACTTGTCCGGGCTGCTGCCATATTTGCGTTGGATATGTTCGCCGATATCCTCTCCCTCGGGCACCATATCCGGGTTGAGTTCGAACGGCTGGAAACGGATTTCGGCCGAGACCTTTCCGTCCAGTGCATCGAGTGCCTTTTCCAGCCCGCGCAGACCGATGACGCACCAGGGGCAGGAAACGTCCGAAACGAAATCGATGCTCAGCGTCGTGGTCATGGGCAACTCCTTCTTGCCGAGACTTACGCCCATTCGAGCGCCAGCGCCAATTGCTCGGCCGTCACCACCAGTTCTTCCTCGCCTTCACCCAGATTGGACAAGGTCACGCCCAGCAGGCGCACCCCCTGCTCGACGGGTTCCAAGGGTGCCAGCAATTGCAGGGCGGTGTCGTAGAGGCTCTCGGCATCGGACACCGGGGCTGGCAGCGTCCGGGCGCGGGTCAAGGTGCGGAAGTCGGCGTAGCGCAGCTTGATCGACACGGTCCGGCCCGCCTTGCCGGTCCGCGCAGCATGGCGCGCCACGGTCTCGCTCGACTCGCGCAGTGCCGCCGCCAGATCGTCATGGGTGAAGAGGTCATGGAAGAAGGTGTTTTCGGACCCGATCGACTTGCGCACCCGGTCGGGGCGAACCGGGCGATGGTCGATCGCACGAGCCGCGAGATAGAAATAGTCGCCGGACTTGCCGAACTGCTGCGCCAGAAATTCGCGGCTGCACCGCCGGAGGTCTGCGCCGGTGTGTATGCCCAGCTTTTCCATCCGGGCTGCGGTGACGGGCCCCACCCCATGGAACCGGCCGACCGACAAAGGCGCGATGAAGGAAAGCCCTTGGTCGGGTCGGACGACGCACAGGCCATCGGGCTTGTTGTGGTCAGAGGCGAGCTTGGCGATGAACTTGTTGTACGAGACCCCGGCGGACGCCGTCAGGCCCGTCTCGGCCTTGATCCGGGCCCGGATCAGCCGGGCGACCTCGGTGGCGGTAGCGGCCCCCTGATGATTGCTCGTCACATCCAGATAGGCTTCGTCGAGCGACAGCGGCTCAATCAGGTCGGTGAACTCGGCGAATATCTCGTGGATCTGGCGCGAAACCTCTCGATAGACCTCGAAGCGGGGACGAACGAACAACAGGTCGGGACAGAGGCGCCGCGCCAGTCCCGATGCCATTGCCGACCGCACGCCGAAGCGCCGCGCCTCATAGCTGGCTGCCGCGACCACGCCGCGTTCACGCGTTCCGCCCACAGCGACAGGCCTGCCCTGCAGCGACGGATCATCGCGCTGTTCGACCGAGGCGTAGAAGGCATCCATGTCGATATGGATGATCTTTCGCCCGCCCTCGGCGGGCGCTTCCGGTTCGAAACTGGGTGGCGGCGGCCCGTCCATGGAACAAAGCAAATACAGAAGCGCCGCACCTTGCGCCAGAGCGGACAGGAGCCGTTCAGACATGGCCTGTCAGGAACTCTCCCTGTCTCCGGACGTTTTAACCGGCGAAATATATGGAGATGAAACATGGCTACCAGGACGACCAGCACTCGCGCGCGTTCGACCGGGACCCGGTCGGCCGCGAAGAACAACGGCACGAAGACGACAACGACCGCCCGCAAGCGCGCCGCCGCCAAGACGGCGCAGCCGACGCAGGGCGAGACCCTGACCCGTGAGGCTCAGAAGGTCGTGCGCTCGGTGCGCACGCGCGCCAGTCGCGCCGCCAAGAAGGTGCCGACCGATCGGACCAGCCTGTCCATCGCAGCCGGCGTGATCGCCGGGCTTGTCGCCGCAGGCGTCGCGATCTTCATGAACCGCGACCGGGTTCGCGAAGTGATCAATGACGGGACCGACAAGCTGCGCAAGGCGACCGACGATCTTTCGCGCAAGGCGCATGACCGTATCGACGGAGCCCGCGACAATATCGGCAAGCTCCGTCAGCGCGCCGATGCGTCTAACGGCAACGGCGCCGACACAGCCGCGGCGATGCACTGATACAGGATCGTTTGTCCTATCGCGGGACAGGACGGACGCCTTATGCGGGCGGCAGGGCTTCACGGCCTTGTCGCCCGCATTGCATGTGGGGCCTATGAGGTTCGACCCGACCGACGACAAATGGCGCTACGACCTGCGCTTGTTCCTGCTTGCTTATCTGTGCGGGCTCATCGCCTTCGGCGCGCTCATCCCCTGAGCTTCTATTTCAGTCGCAGGCCTTGTGCAGGCGCCAGGCTAGGAAGGAAGCGCCGACGCTGCCGACCGCGACCATCAGCAGTGTTTCGGCCACCGATACCCCGACATGGACCAGCCCCGCGAGCAACAGCGTGGCTGTTACCATCGCACCCGAATTGACGATGTTGTTCGCGGCCACCGTGCGCGCCGTCTGCGCCTTGGCGACCGTCGTTGTGAGAAACGCATAGAGCGGCACCACGAAGATGCCGCCCGCAACGGCCACGCCGAGCAGGTCGAACAACACGCGTTCGGCATTCGGCATCGCCATGAAGTCCTTCAACCCGCGCAGCGCGCCGTGAGGGTCGGGCCAGTGGTGCGAGGTCCACCATAGGTCGCAGACAAATGCGCCCATCACGAGGGCCGCGAGCGGCGAGCAGCGCGCCGATACCGCCCCCTTCAGGATGCGATTGATGGCGATCGAGCCGATCGCAACTCCTACCGAGAAAATGCCGAGGAACATCGTAGCCACGTCTTGCTTGGCGCCGAGGACATTCTTGACCAGCGGCGGAAACTGCGCCGCGAGGATCGTTCCCTGCGCCCAGAAGAAGCTGATCGCCAGAATTGCCAAGAACAGTCGGCGGACGTGCATCGTGTCCGACACCAGCCGGATCGAAGAACGAACGACGTGGAAATCCACGCGGGCCTCGCTGGTCATCGGCGGTGCAGCGGGCACCTGTCGGCCTGCGAACCAGCCGAGCGCTGCGACGATCAACACGCCAATAGCCGCATGTTCGGACGCGACGATGCCGCCGGTGATCGTTCCGGCCAGGATGGCGATATAGGTCCCGGCCTCGACCAGTCCCGTGCCGGGAAGCACCTGATCATCCTCCAGATGCTGGGGCAGGATCGCATATTTGATCGGCCCGAAGAAGGTCGAGTGCGCGCCCATCGAGAGCAGCGCGACCAACATCATCGGGACATTCTGGAGGATCAGTCCCCCGGCGCCGACGACCATGATCGCGATTTCCGCCGTCTTCACCATCCGGATGATCCGGGCCTTGTCGTGGCTGTCCGCCAGCTGACCTGCCATCGCAGAAAACAGGAAGAAGGGCAGAATGAACAGGCCGCCGGCCACGGCCGAGAAGGCGGCTTCGCGCGCCGGATCGTTGTAAATCTTGTAGATGACCAGCATGATCATCGCGGTGCGGAAGAGGTTGTCGTTGAACGCGCCGAGAAACTGCGTGACGAACAACGGCAGAAACCGCCGTTTGGCCAAAAGCCGGAAGGTCGGGGTCATGCGGGGATACTGCGCCTTATATTTCGTTTACGGGCATCTCTCGGTCGCCCTCCCTTAGCCGAGCGCGGCATGAAGGGCCAAGCCGATAACGTCTACCCATGTACGATATATGACGCCCCTTCCTTCCCAGAGAGTTACGCTGTCTACCCGATTGCAGCGGGGGGCTTATGTCCGCCGCGCATCCGCGCTAGAGCAATGAGTGCATGCTGACCCTGCCGAACATATTGACGCTGTCGCGCATCCTTGCGGTCCCGATCCTCGTCTTCCTACTGTGGCCGGATCCGAGCCGGCTGGAATATGGCGTCGCCTTCGGCCTCTATTCGCTGATGGCGATCACCGACTATTTCGACGGCTATCTGGCGCGAGCACAGGGCACCGTCTCCAAGCTCGGCGTATTTCTCGACCCGATCGCCGACAAGATCATGGTCGCGGCGGTGATCCTGATGCTGGTGCTCAATCGCGACGTGTCCGGCTACGCGACGATCGCGGCGCTTGTGATCCTGCTGCGCGAGATCGCCGTGTCGGGCCTGCGCGAGTTCCTCGCAGGTGTGCAGGTATCGGTCCCGGTCAGCCAGCTCGCCAAATGGAAGACGACCTTCCAGCTGATCTCGCTCGGCGCGATCATCCTCGGCAACGCCCTGCCCGCTTGGGCCTGGATCGAAACCACTGGCCTGTTCTGCCTGTGGGCCGCCGCCGTCCTCACCCTGCTGACGGGCTGGGATTATCTCCGGGTCGGCATCAGGCATATGGACTGAGGCGCGGGCCCATGGCGATCGAACTGCTCTATTTCGCCAGCGTGCGCGAAGCGATCGGGCGCAGCGCCGAAAGCGTCTCGCCCCCATCCGAGGTTATTAGCATCGCCGACCTCGTCGCCTGGCTGGCATCGCGCGGCGGCGGCTATGCCGAAGCGTTCGCCGAGCCGTCCCGCATTCGTGCCGCCATCGGCGATCGATTTGCCGAGCCCGATCAGCCGATCTCCGGCGCGCGCGAGATCGCGCTCTTTCCACCGGTCACAGGCGGATGAGCGCCAGCCTTTGCATCGACGTCCGTACAGAGGACTTCGACGCGGGCGCCGAACTGGCCCGGCTCGAAGCGCTCGGCGGCGGCGGGGTCGCCAGCTTCACGGGGGTCGTACGCGGGGGCAACGGCCTCGTTGCCCTTGAGCTCGAACATCATCCGGCAATGACCCTCAATATGATGACCCGCATCGCCGAAGACGCCTGCGCGCGCTGGCCATTGCTCGGCGTAACCGCGATCCACCGCCATGGTCGACTGGCGCCGGGCGAGCGCATCGTCCTGGTCGCTGCGGTCTCACCGCATCGAGCGGCGGCGCTGGAGGCCACGGCTTTCCTGATCGACTGGCTGAAGACGCGTGCCCCCTTCTGGAAGAAGGAGCATTTCGACGATGGGTCGAGCCGCTGGGTCGAGGCGCGCAAGGAGGACGACGATGCCGCCGCCCGCTGGGAACGCCGCTGATGGCCGCTGAAGAATTACCCGACCTGCTGCTGGCTATCGCCAATGGCGACCGCGAGGCTTTTGCGCGCTTCTACCAGCGGACCTCGGCAAAACTTTTCGGGGTCATCCTGCGTATCTTGCCCGAACGGTCGGTGGCGGAAGACGCGATGCAGGATGCCTATGCGAAGATCTGGCGCAACGCCGCGGGGTTCGATGCCCAGCGCGGCAGCCCGATCACCTGGGCAGCGACGATCGCCCGCAACGTCGCGATCGACCTGCGCCGCCGCGAACGCCCCGCGGGCCGCCAGCGCGACGAGGATTTCGATTTCGACTTGCTCACCGACGGCGCAGTATCGGCCGAACAGCTCGCGGCGCTCCGCGTCTGTCTGGACCGGCTCGATCCCGACCAGCGTTCGCTGATCCTGTCGGCCTATCTGAACGGCGAAAGCCGCGAGGAACTGGCGGAGCGGCTCGGCCATCCCACCGGCACGATCAAGAGCTGGCTGCACCGCGGTCTGGCCCGGCTGAGGGGCTGCCTCGATGGCTGACGATCTCGACCCGATTGCGGGCGAATATGTGCTCGGCACGCTCGACGCGGAGGAACGGCGCACCTTCCAGCGCAGGCTGCTGACCGATCCCGCCGCCGTGGCGGCGGTCGCGGCCTGGCAGGACCGGCTGGCCCCGCTGCTGCTGACGGTCGAGGCGGTCGACCCGCCCGCAAGCGTCTGGGCGCGGGTGGCGGCCGGACCACCGGCGAACGACAATGGCGCCATACGGCGCTGGCAGATGGCGACCGCCGCTGCGGTCCTCGTTGCGATCGGGAGCATCGGCATGGCGTTGCGGTCGCCCGCACCGCCGCCTGCCCCCACCACGCAGGTCGCCGAGCGTGGCGGTGCGACCGTCCAGTCGGTCGCGGCGCTAAGCGAAAAAGGCGGCACCCCTGCCCTGCTCGTGACCTACGACCAGGCTTCAGGCCGGCTTCAGGTGACGCCGGTCAACGTGGCCGACAAGCCCGGCCACAGCATGGAACTGTGGGTGATCGCGGGCAAGGCCGCGCCGAAGTCGATCGGCCTGATGCCCGACGACGGCAGCCCCGCGCTCGAGCAGCTTAGCCTCGACACCGCGCAGGACATGACGATTGCCGTGTCGGTCGAGCCCAAGGGCGGATCGCCGACCGGACTGCCGACCGGCCCGGTGGTCTATTCGGGCCAGATGGTGCGCCTTCCGACCCGTAGCTGAATCGCCGCGGCCATGGCGGCGTCTTGGCAAGAGAGCGATTAGCCGCCATGGCTCCTGCCATGTCCGGGCTTTCCAGAACCGCCAAGATGACGCCGCGCAAAGCCGCGCGGCACGAACGCATCCTCGACGTCGCCTGCCGGCTGACCGGCCTGCACGGCCATGACGGGGTTTCGATGCGGACCATCGCGGCCGAAAGCGGTACGACCGAAAAGACGCTGTACAATGTCTATGGCAGCAAGAACCGGCTGATCGCGACCGCCGCGCGCGAACGCAGCGCCAAACTGTTCGAGGCAGCGGTCGGAGCCGCGCCGGAGGGCGGCTGGCCGATGCTGCGCACCTTCGCGCGCATGGCAGCCGAACTGACCCTGGCGGATCCTCCGATGGCGCGGGCGCTGGCAACCGTGCTGCTCGAACATTCGGAACTGGTCGGTCTGGAGTCGGTCTATGAAGGCCGGGTCGCGCTGGCGCTGGAGCAGATGGCCGAGGCGGGCGATCTGGACCCGAATTACCCCCACGCGTTGCTGATCCGGCTGATCCGCCTCGGCGTAACGGCTGCGGTGCTTTTCTGGTCGAAGGACGAACTCAGCGACGGCGAACTGGAGCCCTATATCTCCACCCGCATCGTCGAGACGCTGCTGCCCTACGTGCCAGCCAGCCGTCAGAAGCCCTTGCGCGACCTGCTCGACAGCGCCTGCAAAGAGCTGGCGGTTGCACGCCAGAGCATTGCCTCGACGGACCTGTGATTTTTTACAGTCCGCTGTAAATTATATTGACGCACCCCATGCTGGGTGCTTCCATCTCCCTCGTCCGCGAAAGCAAATGCCGACGCCGCGAGAGGATGGTTCGACTTCGACAGCCGACCGACAGGATCGGCGCCCTCCCAACGCGTCCCGGACGAAAAAACATAGGGTCTTGGGAGAGACGACATGCCTGTGAACACCCGCTTCGGCACAATATTGCGCACCTTGCTGCTCGGCAGCGCCATCTTGCTACCCCTGGTCGCGACACCCGCCGCCGCCCAGCAGTCGGAAGCCCCGGAAGCAAGCGAACAGGGCGGCCTCACCGAGATCGTCGTCACTGCGCGGCGCCGCGAGGAAAGCCTGCAGGACGTCCCCGTATCGGTCACCGCTCTGTCCGCTGCCCAGATCCAGAAATATGACATGACGAGCCTGGAGAAGATCTCCACCCAGACGCCGCAGTTCACCATCGGCCGCTCGTCCAACGGTTCGGGCGCCCAGCTGACGCTGCGCGGCATCGGCTCCTCCTCGACCTCGATCGGCATCGAGCAGTCGGTCGCAGTCGTGCTCGACGGCGTCTATTATGGCCAGGGCCGGGTGATCAACGAAGGCTTCCTCGACTTGGCCGGCGTCGAAATGCTCAAAGGCCCGCAGGCCCTGTTCTTCGGCAAGAACGCGACGGCCGGCGTGATTGCGATCCGCTCGGCCGATCCGACCTCGAAGCCCGAGTATATGGGGCGTCTCGGCTATGAGTTCCGGGGCAAAAATCTGGTCGGCGAGGCGATGGCCTCGGGCCCGCTGACCGACACGCTCGGCATCCGTGTCGCGCTGCGCGCATCGAACATGTTCGGCGGCTATTTCAAGAATCGCGGAACCGACAAGACCTACAACACCTTCGACATCGCGACCGGCGTCACCACGCCGCACCTCGCCCGGGCCTCGACCCGCGACAATCCCGGCGAGCAGGAACTTCTCGGCCGTGTCACGCTGAAGTGGGAACCGGTCGATCGCCTGACGATGACGCTGAAGGCCAACCTCTCATCGAACGACACCGACAACAACAGCTGGAACTATGTGCCCTTCGCCTGCGCGGCTGGCACCTACGCACTCAATCCGAACGTGAAGTGCGAGCGCAAGTTCAACGTCTATCAGAACAATATCCCGGTCGACATTGCCGGCAACCAGCCCTTCAGCCGCAAAGACGGCGCGCTGTACAACCGCTATCGCAGCTGGGCGGTCACGGGCACGGCGGAATATGCGCTCGACGGGCTGACGCTCACTTGGATCAACAATTACAACGAGAACAACAACCGCTGGTCGTGCGACTGCACCTTCGTCTCGTCGAACCTCGCGGCGGCCCCCTCGTCCGAAAAGTCGAAATATCACGCCTTCTCGTCCGAGTTCCGCGCGCAGACCAGCTTCGACGGCCCGGTCAATCTGCTCGCTGGCGCCTATTATCAGTCGACCAAGCGCGATCACACCCAGACCGGCGCCTTCGCCAATATCGAGGACAGCTCGCAGCCCGCAAACCTGCGCTACCTCGCCTATCTCAAGCGCTCCGAGACCGAGGGCGAGACGCTGTCGGCCTATGGTCAGGTGTCGTGGAAGATCGTGCCGACGCTCGAATTCGCGACCGGGGTCCGCTACACGCACGAGACCAAGGACAGCTTCCTGGTCCAGCCCTATGTGAACGCCGCGATCCAGGGCATCTTCCTGCAGAACAGCACCATCTTCGGGGACCAGACCTTCAACAACTGGTCGCCCGAAGCGACGCTGACCTGGCAACCGACCCGCGACGTCACCGTCTATGGCGCCTACAAGACCGCCTATAAGTCGGGCGGCTTCTCGAACAGTGGCTTCGTCAGCGGCACCACCATCCCCAGCGACGTTGCCTTCAACCCGGAGCGCGCACGCGGCTTCGAGGGCGGCATCAAGACGACGCTGTTCGACCGCCAGCTGCGCCTGAACCTGGGCCTCTACAGCTATAAATATCTCGACCTGCAGGTCGACTATTTCAACTCGGCGACCTTCGCCTTCATCACCACCAACGCAGGGTCGGCGCGGACCAGGGGCGTCGAGCTCGAATTCCAATATGCGCCGCGCGCGCTGGACGGTTTCGACCTTCACGGCTCGCTCAACTATAACCGTGCGCGCTACGGCAGCTATATTGCGCCCTGCTATGGCGGCCAGTCGATCGCAGCCGGATGCGACACCAGCTTCCAGGGTGCGCTCGGTCAGGACCTGTCGGGCAAGCCGACCGCGGTCGCCCCGAAATGGACAGGGTCGCTCGGCGCCAGCTACGACACGCCGCTGTCGGGCAATGCCGTTCTCGGCCTGTCGGTCGATACGCGCTATTCGAGCTCCTATCTCGCCTCCAGCTTCGCCCATCCGCTGTCACGTCAGCCGAAATATCTGACGATCGACGGCACGGTCCGGGTCAAGCTCGACGACAGCCGCTACGAAATCGCGCTGATCGGCAAGAACCTGACCAACCGATTCATCGTCGGCGGCGTGGTCGACGCACCGAACACCGGCGTCGGCACCGGCACCAATGCCGCCACCCCGGCCGACCAGATCGGCTTCGTCTCGCTGCCGCGCACGGTGCAGTTGCAGTTGACGGCGCGCTTCTAAGGCTCCTCCCTGGTACCGGCCGTCGTCCAAAGCAGCGGCCGGTACCTTTTTCTTCGAAAGGACAAGCCATGGACGCTCTGGAAATGCTGGTCGCCAAGGATGCGATCCGGGACCTGCAATCGCGCTACATGCGGGGACAGGACCGGCTGGATGCCGAGATGCAGCACGACTGTTTCTGGCCCGACGCGACGACCGACTATGGCATCTTCAAGGGGTCGGGCCACGACTTCGTCGCCTTCGCGCAGGACCTGCTGAAAGGGCACAAGGCCAACCAGCATCTGATCGGCCAGTCGCTGATCGAGATCGAGGGCGATATCGGCTTCGGCGAGGTCTACTATTTCGCCTTTCACCGGGTCGAGGTCGACGGGCAGGATCGCGACATGATCATCGCCGGCCGCTATGTCGACCGGTACGAGCGGCGCGACGGCGTGTGGAAGTTCGCGCATCGCACCGAACTGGTCGACTGGGGCCGCATGGACCCCGCCGCCGACGGATTCCTCGCCGATCTGACCGGCATCATCATGGGCGCGCGCGGCGCCGAGGATCGCTCGTCGCAGCGCGACTGGCTCCGCACTGCCTGACTCATTTCATCAAGGATTTTCGAACTATGACGTTGCAAGGCAAGACAGCTCTGGTCACAGGCGCCGCATCCGAAATGGGGCTGGGCTTCGCGACTGCGCGGATGATGGCGCGGGCCGGGGCGAAGGTGATGATCACCGACATCGCCGCCGATGCGGTCGCCGCGCGTGCGGAGGAACTGCGCGCCGAAGGCCATGAGGTAGTCGCCCTGCCGCAGGACGTCACCGACGCGGCTGGCTGGGACGCGGTCGTTGCGGCCACGGTCGAGCGCTTCGGCGGGCTCGACATCCTCGTCAACAATGCCGGCATCGCCGTGCTCAAATGGATGGACGCGCTGGAGCCCGCCGACTGGCAGCGCCAGATCGACGTCAATCTGAGCAGCGTCTATCTCGGCTGCCGCGCCGCGCTGAAGCAGATGCGCGCGCAGGGGCGCGGCGGCTCGATCGTCAATCTGTCGTCGGTTGCTGGACTCGTCGGCATTCCCGGTGCCGCCGCCTATGCCGCGTCCAAGGGCGGCGTCCGCATCATGACCAAAGCGATCGCGATGGAGTGCGCCAAGGAAAATATCCGGGTCAATTCGGTGCAGCCCGGCGTGATCTGGACCGACATGCAGCAGGTCGCGATCAAGGACAATCCGGACCAGTATGACGCGATCAACGCCGCGATCCCGATGGGTCGCATGGGTGAACCCGACGACATCGCCGCGATGATCAGCTTCCTGGCTTCCGATGCCGCCAAATATGTGACGGGCGGCGAGTTCACCGTGGATGGCGGCCTGACCGCCCAGTGATGCACCCTACCCTCTGAAGGAGTTCCGCCATGGGCCAGCCCGATCTCCATCCGCTCACCATCGACGGTCGCGATCCCGCCAACCTGCGCGGCGATCCGATCACCGGGGAGCGCTACACCAGCCGCGACTTCATGGAGCGCGAATGGGAGCATCTGTGGACGCGCATCTGGCACGTCGCGGGGCGCACCGCGGAACTGGAGGAGCCGGGCGACTATGTGGTCCACGACTTCCGGCACGAGAGCGTGATCTGCATCCGGCAGGACGATGGTTCGATCCGTGCCTTCTACAATGCCTGCGGGCATCGCGGCATGCGGCTGACCGATGCGAGTTCGAGCACCGAGGCGTTCCACTGCCCCTATCATGGCTGGAAATGGGGCAAGGACGGGCTGCTCGAACATGCGCAGGACGCGCATGATTTCCCGCAGGGCAATCCGTGCGGCAAGCTGCGCCTGCGCGAATTGCGCTGCGACACATGGGGCGGCTTCGTCTGGTACACGATGGACGACGACGCGCCTGCACTGCTCGACTATCTCGCGCCCATCCCGGAGTTGTACAAGAACTACCCGATGGAGACGGCGGTCCGCGTCTTCTGGATGAAGATCAACCTCAACACCAACTGGAAGTTCGCGACCGATAACTTCTCCGAAAGCTACCACACCCGGACCGCGCATCCGCAGGTGCCGCCGTGGATCGACCAGGACGTCGATACGGCGCGCCACGAAATGTACCCGAACGGCCATGGCCGGACGGTGCAGCCGATGCGCCCCTCGCTCAGCGACCGCCTGCCTGAGGGCGCGCCGCACCCGTTCGACTATATCTTGCGCCAGTGGGACATCGATCCCGACGCCTATCCCGATTACGAGACCAAGGCGATGCAGGGCTGGCTCGACCTGAAAGCTGCCAAAAAGCGGCTGTGGCGCGAGCGCGGCTATGCTCACTATGAACATATGAACGACGAGGAGATCACCGACAGCCCGCACACGGTGATCTTCCCCAATGTCACGATCAGCTTCCTGCCCGACAATCTGATCTTCTTCCGGACCGAACCGCATCCGGAAGACCCCGGCAAATGCACCTTCGACCTGTGGTGCATGGCCTTCCCGGTCGAAGGGCAGACCGAAGTGGAATCGATCATGGCCGGCCCGCAGCCGCTGCGCGAGGCGGAGATGCAGGTCCGCGACTTCGACAATGGCCGCGGCGTGCCCGAAATCGAGGGGCAGATCGTCTATCAGGACATGATGCTGGCCGAAGGGATGCAGCGCGGCATGCACTCACGCGGCTATCGCGACGCCTATCTGACCGGACAGGAAACGCGGGTGCGCTTCTTCCACGAGGTGCTCAACGATTATCTCGACGGGCGGCGGTGAGAAATAACAGGGACAGGAAATAACAGGGACAGTATACTAATTAAAAATGGCCGCAGCGACATGTACGATCGCTCCGGCGCCATCCCGCATGCGGCTAATTAGTATACTGTCCCCGATTAAGCAGTGCGGTCCGATCCAGACCTCGGTGCTTTGGCAAGTTGCCGTTAGGCAGTCGCCTTGCCGCTGCAATGTCGAAGGTCCCGGACAACGAGCCCCGCTCGCAGCGCTTCGTCCTCATGGGGAAGGTCCCGGTAAGGTTCGGCGAGCGCCGCCGCGTACCAGGCCTTTATATCCGGCAATTCGAGCAAGCGGCGGGCATAGCCGTCGCAGCTTTCGCCCAGCGTGATGCCATAGGTCTGAAACCGAAAAGCCACCGGGGCGAAGAAGGCGTCAACGGCGGAGAAGTCGGAGCCGGCGAGCCAGGGTCCGCCGAGGCGGGACAGGCCTTCGCTCCACAGGCTCGCGATGCGCGCGAGGTCGCGGTCGAGCGCAGGCGGCCGCTCTTTCAGCTGGACACGGATGCCGCAGTTCATCGTGCAGACCTCGCGTAAGGCCGAAAAGCCGGAGTGCATCTCGGCCGCCGCACAGCGCGCCCAGGCGCGTGCCTCGCGATCGGCTGGCCAGACGGCAGGGTATTGCTCGGCAAGATATTCGGCGATGGCCAGCGAATCCCATATCACCGAGGTGCCATCCATCAGGCAGGGCACCTTCCCCGTCGGCGAAAAGGCGTCGAAGGCGCCATCTCCGAACGGGACGAGGATTTCCTCGAACGCGATCCCCAGCTGGCGCATCAGGATCCATGGGCGCAGCGACCAGGACGAGTAGTTCTTGTTCCCGATGAAGAGCTTGAACATCGCGGTCTCCCCCTCCCTTACTCCACCCCCCGCAGCGCGTCCGCCAAGAGGCGGAACTCCTTCTCGCGCGGGCTGCCGCGGCGCCAGGCTAGGGCGATGCGGCGGGCCGGGTGTTCGGCGGAGAGAGGCTTGGCCTGAACATGGGTGTTGTCCAGGATACCGGCGTCGAGCGCCATCTTCGGCAGCAGGGTGACGCCCAGGCCGTTGTCGACCATCTGCACCAGCGTGTGGAGCGAGGTACCCAGCATCGCGGCCTCGGCGCGCAGCTCGGGGCGGTTGCAGGCGGCCAGCGCATGGTCCTTCAGGCAGTGGCCGTCCTCGAGCAGGAGGAGACGGCTCTCGTCGATGTCGTCGGCGGTGAGGTTGGGCGACCGCGCGTCCATCTCCCCCTCGGGATAGGCGACGAACAAACGGTCCAGGAACAGGTCGACCGATTCCACGTCGCCGCAATGATAGGGCAAGGCGAGCAGCACGCAGTCGAGATGTCCGCGATGGAGCGAGTCACAGGCGGCGCTCGTCGTTTCCTCGCGCAGGTAGAGCTTGAGGTCGGGCCAGGCGGCGCGGAGCTTCGGCAGGATGCGCGGCAGCAGGAAGGGCGCGATGGTGGGAATGACCCCCATGCGCAGGTCGCCCGAGAGCGGTTTGCCCGCCGCACGGGCGAGATCACCCAGCTCTTCCGCCTCGCGCAGCACGCGCTGCGCCTTCTCGGCGATGCGCAGCCCGAGCGGAGTGAAGCGCACGACGCGGCGGGTGCGCTCGACCAGAGTGATGCCGATCAGCGATTCCAGCTCGCGCAGCCCCGCCGACAGCGTCGACTGGGTCACGAAACAGGCCTCCGCTGCTCGGCCGAAATGCCCGTGATCCTTGAGCGCGACGAGATATTGGAGCTGCTTCAGCGTCGGAAGATAGGTCGCCATTCATCGTCTCTCTCGATCAATTCACGAGAAATAATCAATTTGCACGTTGACGTCCAGCCTGCCATTCAGCCGGCTCCAACCTACCCTGTGCATAGGAGAATCATTGTGGCTCTTACCGTTGGTGACAAGTTCCCCGCCTTCGTCCTTCCGGTCCAGCAGGGGGTTTCGGCTCTGCCCGGCGGCGAGACGATCGACACCGGCGACACGGGTGGCAAGTGGAAGGTCGTGTTCTTCTGGCCGAAGGACTTCACCTTCATCTGCCCGACCGAAATCATCGGCTACAATGAGCTGAAGAAGGATTTCGAGGATCGTGACGCCGTCCTGATCGGCGCGTCGACTGACACCGATTTCGTCCACTTCGCGTGGCGCAAGTCGGACGAGCGTCTGGCCGCCTGCGACTTCCCCTGGATCGCCGACAACCAGAAGAAGCTGTCCAACGCGCTGGGTATCGTCGATGCCGAGGCCGGCGTGACCTATCGCGCGACCTACATCGTCGACCCGCACAACGTGATCCAGCACGTCACGGTCAACGGCCTGAACCAGGGCCGCAACCCGGCCGAGGCGCTGCGCGTTCTCGACGCGCTGCAGACCGACGAGCTGTGCCCGTGCAACTGGAAGGCCGGCGAAGAGGTTCTGAAGCCGGCTGCCTGACCCCCTTTCCGGGCAGCCACTCCGGGCCGCGTCTTCGCGGCCCGGCAAAGGGGGCGCGGCTGGTCGGCTACCGATCGCCGCGCCCCTTTTTCTTGTCCCCACCCGAATAGTTGAGGAGCCCCCGATGTCGCTCAAGGAATTCGCCGACGCATTGCCCGATTATGCCAAGGATATCCGGCTCAACGTCGGGTCGCTGCTCGGTGACCAGACGCTGACCGACCAGCGCAAATATGGCCTGCTGCTCGCCTGCGCCCACGGGACCGGCTACAAGCCGATCGTCGACGCGGCCGAAGCCGAAGCCGCCGGCAAGCTGAGCCCCGAGGCCGCCAATGCCGCGCGCGCCTCGGCCGCCGTGATGGCCATGAACAACGTCTATTATCGCTTCGTCCATCTCGCCTCGAACAAGGATTATGGCCAGATGCCGGCGAAGCTGCGGATGAACGTCATCGGTTCTCCCGGCATCGAGAAGGACGATTTCGAGCTGTTCCGCCTTGCCGTCTCCGCGATGAACGGCTGCGGCATGTGCATCGACAGCCATGAAAAGGTGCTGCGCCAGCATGGCGTCGGATCCGACGTGATCCAGACCGCTGCGCGCGTCGGCGCGGTAATGAAGGCAGCTGCAACGGTCCACACCACCGCCGTCTGATCGGCACGCAGGTGCCCGTCGGCTCGCCCGACAGGCGCCTGCGAACCGCCGGTTGTGGGCCCTTTTCTGGCCCGCTTTACTACGTACCGCTCAGGAACATCTTTGCAGGCGGAACCTTCGCGCCTATATTGCGCTCTTCCCGGGAACGGGCCTGAAGGACCTGCGATGTTCGACTCTCTCATTTCCTATCTCGACTCGATCAAGGCCCGCGATCCCGCGCCGCGTTCGCGTTGGGAGATTTTGCTCTATCCCGGCGTCTGGGCGATGGGCTTCCACCGGGTCGCACATTGGCTGTTCCAGGCCGAGCTGTTCTTCCTCGCGCGCTTCGTGAATCACGTTGCGCGCATCCTGACCGCGATCGACATTCACCCAGGGGCGCAGATCGGGCGCAACCTCTTCATCGACCACGGTTTCGTCGTGATCGGCGAGACGGCGGTGATAGGCGACAACGTCACCATGTATCAGGGTTCGACCCTGGGCGGCACCAACCCCACCAATGGCGAGGGCGGCAAGCGCCACCCGACGATCGGCGACGGCGCGATCATCAGCCTCGGCGCGGCAATCCTGGGCCCCATCCTGATCGGCCCGCGCGCCCGCGTCGGCGCCAATGCCGTCGTCACCAAGGATGTCGCCGAAGGCCAGGTCGTGGTCGGCATTCCCGCCCGGCCGATGCTCGTCGACGCCCGCGAATATCAGAAGGGCTTCGTGCCCTATGGCACTGCGTGCAGCGAGCGCTTCGATCCGCAGACGCAGCAGCTCGAGATACTGCGCTGCGAACTCGAAACACTGCGCGGCCGCATCAGCCAGGTGATTGAGGAGCGTGATGCAGCGCGGGCGAAACGGGATGAGGATCGCGAACGGGCCTGATGGGCACCGTCGCCCCCTTTCCCGGCAAGCCGCTTCAAGTCGGCTTCGACCGTACCGAATTGATGCGCATCCTCGATCTCTATGGGCGCATGGTCGCTGCGGGCTTGTGGAAGGATTATGCGATCGATCTGGGCAAGGAGGCCGCCTGCTTCGCCGCCTTCCGGCGCGCGGCGGAACGTCCCGAATATCGTATCGAGAAGCGCCCGGCCCTGCGCAACCGACAGGGCATGTGGGCCCTGATCGGTGAAGGCGGAGCGGTGCTCAAGCGCGGGCAGGAACTGGGCCCGGTTCTGGCGCCCGTCGAGCGCCGGCTGATGAAGCTCGTCGACGACTGACGCGTCAGGCGATCGCGCGCCGGTCGATCATCGGCAGGCGATCGGCCAGCGTCTGCGGCAGCCGTTCGACCACCCAGGCCCGGGCGACCGTCCAGAAGGCCGAGAGCAGAAGCAGGGCCGATCCGATCACGAACGCGGTGATCCCGAAGCTTCCGCCGCCACCATTGCCCTGATCGATCACATGACCGATCGCATAGAGAACATAGGCGAGCGCAGAGACCATCAGCGCACGCCGGTCGATCGCCAGCGCGACGAAGCCCAGCAGAACATAGAGGATGATCACGACCGGCGCGCCTGTCTCGCTGCGCGGGCCGAAGGCCGAGAAGATCGGGTGGACCAGCATCGGCGCAGCCAGCAGATGGAGCCAGAAAGCCACATCCGAGCGCCGCGTCGTCCGCGTACGGTCGCTCATGTCCCAGCGCATCGCGAGCGCGAACACGGCGATGCCGGCCAGGAAGATGAGCGGCGATAGATAATCGACCACCGGCGGGACCGCAGCCATGATCAGGCCGATCGACAAGGCCGCCAGTGTGGCAGCACCGGCCGCGATCGTGATCGGAACCTGGAAGCGCCGCCAGTGGAGCCATACGCCGCCCGCGGTAACCGCAGCGGCCGCCGAAGTCAGCAGCGCCATCGCGCGATCGTTGCCGTCGGGTACCACGCCGAGCAGGGCGGACAGCAGCATCATCGTGCCGAGGCCAAGCCCACCGGTGAAGGCGAGCAGCAGCAATATGCTGGGCAGCGCCATGCGACGCTGGCGGGTGAAATATTCGGCAAGGCCCCAGGCGCCGGCGGCCACCGCCAGCCCGGCGAGCGGCGACGGCGCATCCGGCTGCGCGAGCAGGCGCACCGAATTGCCGAGCCAACCCAGCGCCACCAGCATCAGCACTGCCGCGATCGAGACGAAGATGTCGTTGAAGCCGGTCAGGAAGCGGAAGCTTTCCTGATCCACCGCCGGAACCGCGCGCATCTCCGCGACATGGGTCCGGAAAGCCTCAGCCGCCTGCGGGGTCAGTGCCCCGGCAGCAACTGCGGCATCGATATCGCTCTCACTGTACATACGTGCCTCTCCTGCACCGAAGACGTGCAGAATAGACCAGCCGTATTATGATAACAATACAGTTGCGGTCAGGCGAGACCTTCGCTGTCCAGCGCATAGCCCGCCGACCGGACCGTCCTGATCAGGTCGGGGGCGTCGGCGACGTTGATCGCCTTGCGCAGCCGGCGGATATGCACGTCGACGGTCCGCGGCTCGATGTCGCTGTCGCGGCCCCAGACCGAGTCCAGCAGCCGCTCGCGCGAGAAGACGCGGCCCGGATGCTCGAGGAAATGCTTGAGCAGGCGGAACTCGGTCGGCCCCAGGCTGATCGCAGCGCCGCCGCGGCGGACGCGGTGGCTGGCCGTGTCCATCTCGATATCGGCATAGGACAGGCGTTCGCCCGCGAGCGCCGGACGCACGCGGCGCAGGACCGCGCCGACGCGGGCGACGAGTTCGCGCGGGCTGAACGGCTTGGTGACATAATCGTCGGCACCGGTTTCCAGCCCGCGCACGCGATCCTCTTCCTCGCCGCGCGCGGTGAGCATGATGATCGGCACGTTGGCGGTGTCGCTCATGCGACGCAGCTGGCGGCACACCTCGATGCCGGAAACGCCCTCGATCATCCAGTCGAGCAGCACGAGATCCGGTGGATTCTCGCGCGCAAGGAGAATGGCTTCCTCGCCGTCGGCAGTGCGTTCGACTTCGAAATCCTCGCGCTCGAGATGCCAGCTTACCAGTTCGGCTAGCGCCGCATCGTCTTCAACCAGCAATACCCGAGCGCGTGTCATCAACCGTCTCCAAGAAGGGGATCTTCGCCCTTCGTCCGCTCCGCCATCTGCCGCCCCGTGGCGGCAAAATAGACCATCTCCGCGACGTTGGTCGCGTGGTCGCCGATCCGCTCGATATTCTTGGCGATGAACAGCAGATGCGTCGACGCCGTGATATTGTGCGGGTTTTCCATCATGTAGGTCAGCAGCGTGCGGAACAGGCTGTTGTAGAAATCGTCGACCGCGCGATCCCGCTCGGACACGGCTACGGCCGCCTCGGCATCGCGCAGGACGAAGGCGTCGAGGACGTTGCGAACCATCTCGGCGGCGACGCGACCCATGGCAGGCAGCACCGACATCGCGTCCATGCCGCGCGCGTCCTGCAGAACGGCGACCCGTTTGGCGATATTCTTGGCATAGTCGCCCATGCGCTCGACCACGCCGGCGATCTTCAGTGCGGCGAGAACCTCGCGAAGATCGTCGGCCATCGGCGCGCGGAGCGCGATCAGGCGGACGACCTGACGCTCGACCTCGGCCTCGAGTTCGTCAATCCGCTGATCGCCCTCGACGATGCGCGCGGCGCCGTCGAGATCGCGGTGGACCAGCGCCTCGAGCGCTCCGGTGATCGCCGCTTCCGCACGACCGCCCATTTCAGAAATCAGCGCGCGCAGCTGGCCGAGATCCTCGTCGAACGCCTTGACCGTATGTCCGGTAACCATCGCTTTACATCCCTCCGGACCCGTTCGCCGGCGCCGCAATGGCGCGGCCTATGGGGGTTACGTGTTGCACTATGATGACAAGGAAGGGGGGGCAATAGCGGGAAATGTGACAGTCACGGTGGTACCGACGCCGGGCTGCGACGCGATGTCGAGGGTGGCGCGATGGCGCTCGACGATATGCTTGACGATCGCGAGCCCCAGCCCGGTCCCCCCGATCGAGCGGCTCCGGCCGGAATCCACGCGATAGAAGCGCTCGGTCAGGCGTGGCAGATGTTCAGGCGCAATGCCCTCGCCTTCATCGGCAACGCGCAGACGTACCTTGCCCTGCACCATATCGAGCGAGATGCGGATCGCGCCGCCCGGCTTGCCATATTTCAGGGCATTGCCGATCAGATTGTGGAGCACCTGGCCGATCTGGACACGGTCGGCGCGCACCTCTGCGCAGGGCACAGCCTCGACCTGGATCCGGTCGGGATCCTCGCGCAGGCCCGAGCGGATGACGCCGACCACCTCGTCTATGACGGCGCCGAGGCGCAGCGGCGTTTGCGGAATTGAGAAACGGTCCGCCTCGATCCGCGACAGCGAGATGAGATCGTCGACCAACTGCTGCATCCGCTTGGCCTCCCCCATCATGATACCCAGGAAGCGTTTGCGGACGGCCGGGTCATCGCCGGCTCCCCCCTCCATCAGCGTCTCGACAAAGCCCAGGATCGTGGCGAGCGGGGTGCGCAGTTCGTGGCTGGCATTGGCGACGAAATCGACGCGCATGCGCTCTGCGATCCAACTGTCGGTCCGGTCGCGCAGGGTCACCAGCTTGGCGCCCTCGCTGATCCGGCGTACGCTCATCGCCCAGCGCCGGTCCGCCTCTACCAAACCGGCAATCTCGACTGGCGCCTCGGTCTCGCGATCGGCCAGAATCAGCTCGGCGGCGGTCGGGTGCCGGATGGCCAGGCGGAAGTCACCCTGTACGCGTTCGCTGCCGAACAGCCGGCGGGCGGCTTGATTGGCATGGGTGATCCGCTGGCGCTCGACGATCAGGAGGGCATCGTCGACCGCGTCGATCACTTCCTGCGTCTGGTCGATGATCTGGACGGGAGGCGGTGGCAGCAAGGTCGGTGCTTCCGAGGATGGCGAGGACGACACCCAGGTCAGGAAGGCGGCGATCAGGCCCATGACCAGCGCGGACACCAGCGGTGCGGACAGCAGCCACCCGCCAAGCGCGACGACGACGAGCGCGAGCGCAACCCGCGCTCCTCTCCCTCCTGTCATATGCGCTTCCTGGCCAGCGTCCGGCAGGGCTTCATGCTTCATCCGATTCCATCTACCCGCCGAATGTGAAATCTATCGGACATAAAAGCCAGAGCCGGACGCAACCGAAATTGACATAAAGATTCTCGCAAGCGGCGGGCATTGCCGGTAAGACGGGACGACCAGCGTTGGGGGATGTTGATGCGTAGCGAAGACGAACGGCCCGAAACCCAGTCGAGGCCCGCCGAGAGTGGGGTCGAGGGTCAGGATCTGGCGACGCGTCGATCGATGCTGCGCATGGGTGCGCTCGGGGCAGCCGCCGTCTTCACCGTCCGACCCGGCGCCGGGCTGGCCCAGACGGCGGTGTCAGGCATCACCTGCTCCATCCCCGTCCCGCAGAGCAGCCAGTCGGGCAAGTGGATCAGGGACAACGGCGACGTCGTCAATCCCAACACCAAGAACAGCTACAATCCGCCCTCCACGCCCCTGTCCGGAGAGGACGTCAAGAACTCGCTGGCCTATGGCACGCGCTACAGTGGCTACAACCAGAAGGCGACGGACGCCTTTAACAATTACATCAAGAAGCTGACCATGGGTAAGCAGGGCTATACCTGTTACTCGTCGATTCAGAGCCGCCCCTGAAAGCGGGCAGGACCGCCGGGCCTTGGCGAGCGACCGCCTTTATCGAACCGACTATCCGGACAGCTGCCGCGTCGCGTGGGTGGATGGGCTGGCGCTGATCTTCCATCGACCATCCGGCACGACCCATTTCCTGGATGCGCCGGTGCCGGATATGCTCGCCTTGCTCGCCGAGGCGCCGGCCACCGCCGGGGAGCTGGCTGAGCAGCTGTGCGCAAGGCTGGCCGTCGCACTGGACGACGAAGCCCGGATGGTCGTCGCCCGCCGCCTCGCCGAACTGTGCGACGCCGGTCTCGTCTGGACCGAGCCATGCACAGTCTGACCGTTCGGGTCGGCCCCCTCTCCTTCCGGCTCGGTTCGCCATGGCGCGCTCCGATCGACGCGGCAGCTGGCCTTTATGCGGGCTATCCGCAGCCAGACGACGGCATCGCCACCGTAACCGCACGGATCGCTGCCCCCTCGCTGCTCCGGCGCTTCTTCCGTCCCCAAGTTCTGGTCGAGGGCGACCATCGGCTGGACGGTACCATACCCATGGCGTTGCGACATGGCCTGTTGGCGCTCGAAATGGCGATGAACATGCAGGTGGCGCTCGGGGAAAGGCGCTATTTGCTGCTTCACGCCGCCGCAGTCGAACGCCGCGGCCGGGCCGTGATCCTTCCGGGCGAATCCGGCTCGGGCAAGTCGACGCTCGGCGCCCTGCTCGGCGAGATGGGCTGGCGCCTGCTGGCGGACGAGTTCGTATTGATCGACCTTTCCACCGGACTGATCCAGCCCTTCCCCCGCGCGATCAGCCTGAAGAACGAGTCCATCGCAGCGATGAAGGCCGTAGTCTCGGATGTGAGCCGCTTTGGGCCGCATCTTTCGGGGACACCCAAAGGCGAGTTGCGGCACCTGCGTCCGGCCACCGACGCGATCGCCCGCATGGACGAGCCCGCCGAGCCGGCGCTGATCCTGTTTCCCACTTTCGGGCCGGAGGCAGCGGTCGAGGGCGTCAGCCGGTCGGAACTGTTCGCGCGGATCACCGAAGGGTCGACAAACTACAGCGACCTCGGCGAGGCCGGTTTCATACGGTTGTCGCAACTGGCGCAGACCGTGCCTGCGGTGCGCTTCGCCTATCCCGACGGGCCAACCGGCGTGGCGATCGTCGAGCAATTCTGTGCGGAGGCCGGACTGTGAAATCGGCCGCGCCGCTCGCCCGGATATTGGCCGACCCCGTCGCGGCGCTGTCGCTCGACCCCGCCGACTGGCCCGCGCTGCTGTCGATCGCGCGGCTGGAAAGGCTCGAAGGCAGCCTTGCCTACCGTCTCGCCGGCCTTCCTCTCCCCCCGTCGATCAGCCAATGCCTGGAAACGATCCGCACGGCCGCTGCAGTGGCGCAGCAGCAAGCGCTTTGGGAGGTCGAGATGGTGCGCCGCGCGCTGGCGCTGGTCGGCCTGTCGCCGATATTGCTGAAGGGGAGCGCCTTCGCCTTTGCCGGTCTGCCTCCGGCGCCGGGGCGGCATGTCGGCGACCTCGACCTATTGCTGCCAAGGGATAGCCTCGACCTCGCCGAACGCGCCTTGCTCGATGTCGGCTATGACTGGATCAAGGACGATCCCTATACGCAGGCCTATTATCGCAACTGGATGCACGAGTTGCCCCCGCTGGCGCATAGCGAGCGCGGTTCGATGATCGACGTGCATCACAGCATCCTGCCGCTGACCGCCCGGCGTACGCCGGATGCGGCAGCGCTCGTTCGCGACAGCATGACGATAGCCGATGGCTTGAGGATATTGGCCCCGGCCGACATGATCGTCCACGCCACTGCGCATCTCTTCGCGGATGGCGACCTCAGCGGCGGCTTGCGCAATCTTTGGGACATTGATCGCCTGCTGCGGCTTTTCGGTACCGATCGAGACTTCTGGCTGCTGCTGCGCGAACGCGCCATGCTCCACCAGATGCGCGAGCCGGTAGCGCTGGCGCTGCGTCTGACGAACCGGTTGTTCGCAACTCCGGTGGAGCCCCGACTGGCAGGGCATGACCGGATGCGGGACACGGTATTCGTGCGATGCCTGCTGGCGCGGGATGGTTGGGGGTGCCCAACCCGGCCCTTCACGCGCCTCGGCTTCTATGTCAGGTCTCACTGGATGCGGATGCCGCCGCTGCTGCTGGCACGGCATCTTTGGACCAAGGGCAGGATGAGGCGGAAAGCGGCGTAAAAATACATACCGGAACTTCCATCGTTTCAAGAGGTTGTCGCAGTTCCGGGGGGAGAATGAATGGCAGGCGGCAAGGGCGGGACCAGCACCAAAGATTTCGACCTGCTCGCCGGCGGCGGTGAACTGGGCGCGATGATGCGCGCGTTCGACTGGACAACAAGCCCGCTCGGTCCACCCGAACAGTGGCCGCAGAGCCTCAAGACCACGGTCAGGATCATGCTCACCTCGCAGCAACCCATCTGGGTCGGCTGGGGGCCCGAACTCACCTACCTCTATAACGATGCCTACAAGTCGATCATCGGGGGCCGCCATCCCTGGGCGCTCGGCAAGCCCACAGCCGATGTCTGGAACGAAATCCGCGCCGACATCGAACCCATGCTCGCCAAGGCGATGCAGGGCGACGAAGGCATCTATGTCGAGGAACAGCTCCTGATCATGGAGCGGAACGGCTATCCGGAGGAGACCTATTACACCTTCTCCTACAGCCCCATTCCGGACGATGATGGACGGCCGGGTGGTATCATCTGTGCGAACAGCGACGATACCGCCAAGGTCATCGGAAGGCGTCAACTCGCGCTGCTGACCGATCTCGCCAGCCGGGCAATGACCGCGCAGAACGGGCGCGAAGCGAGCGAGGCGAGCGTGGCCGCGCTGGCAGCGGAACCGCACGACATTCCTTTCGCGCTGATCTTCCTGGAAGGCGTGGAGGCAGGAAGGTTCGAACGGGTGGCATCACATGGAGTGCCGTCGGACTCGGTGCTGGCCCCCACGATGGTGCGCGAAGGTGACGATTATGCTGGTCAACCTGTCTTCGCGGCGGAGCCGACGGAAATCGACGGTATCGGCGAACTCGTAGGTCATGAAGCCAGCGCGATTTGGGGCCGTCCCCCGCAACGCGCGCTGATCTTGCCGCTGCCCTTGTCCGACCGCCGTGGATTTCTGGTCGCGGGGATCAGCCCCGTGCGGCAACTCGATAGCGGCTATCGCGACTTCCTCGGGCTGGTTGCGGGTCAGATCGGCACAGCCATCGCCCAGGCCGATGCCTATCAGGCCGAACGCCAGCGGGCCGAAGCGCTGGCCGAGATCGACCGCGCGAAGACCATATTCTTTTCCAATGTCAGCCATGAGTTCCGGACACCCCTGACCCTGATGCTCGGTCCGATCGAGGAATTGCTGACATCGACCGAGGGTGCCCCACGTGAACTCGCCGCCATGGCGCACCGCAACGGCCTGCGCCTGCTTCGGCTGGTCAACACGCTGCTCGACTTCGCCCGCATCGAAGCCGGGCGCAGCGAAGGTCGCTTCGAACCGACCGATCTCGCCACCGTCACCGCCGAGTTGGCGAGCAATTTTCGCTCCGCCTGCGAGCAGGCAGGGCTCTCGCTCGACCTGCGCACCACGCCGCTGTCGCACCCCATCTATGTCGACCGGTCGATGTGGGAAAAGATCGTCCTCAACCTGCTGTCGAACGCCTTCAAATATACGCTCGCAGGCGGGATAAGGGTCGAGGTCCGGGAGGAAGGCGACGAGGCCGTTGTCGTTGTCGAGGACAGCGGGGTCGGAATAGCGGCCGAAGAACTCCCCCGCCTGTTCGACCGCTTCCACCGCATCGAAGGCCAGCCGGGGCGCACGCAGGAGGGTACGGGCATCGGGCTGGCGCTGGTCAAGGAACTGGTCTCCCTCCACGGCGGCACCATCTTTGCGAAAAGCAAAATCGGGCGCGGCACCAGCTTCACCATCCGGTTGCGTACCGGATCGGCGCACCTGCCCCGCGATCATGTCGTCGACGCCGTGCTGGACCGTCCTGCATCGACGATCGCCGATGCCTTCGTCGCGGAGGGCTTGCGATGGCCAAGCACACCTGCACGGCACAACTTACCTGCTCCCGAGACGGACGCCCTCGCTTATCTGCTGGTCGCGGACGACAATGCCGACATGCGCGATCATATCGTGCGGCTGTTGCGGCCGATCGGCTATGAGGTAGCAACCGTGGCGGATGGTGAGGCCGCCCTGGCGTCGATGCGCGCGCGCAAGCCCGATCTGCTGATTAGCGATGTGATGATGCCGCGCCTGGACGGCTTCGGGCTGTTGCGGGAGATTCGTGCGGACGCTGACCTGCGGGCAACGCCCGTCCTGATGCTTTCGGCGCGGGCTGGCGAGGAAGCGGCGGTCGACGGGATCCAAGCCGGCGCCGATGATTACCTCACCAAGCCTTTCGCTGCCCGGGAACTGATCGCCAGGGTCAACGCCAATCTGTCGATCGCCCGCGCTCGACTGGCCGTGGCCGAACAGATCCGCGCCAGCGAACTGCGACTGCGTCGCCTGTTCGAGAACGCGCCGGGCTTCATCGCCATCCTGAATGGCCCCGATCTGATCTTCGAGTTCGTGAACAAGACCTATATCCGGATGTTCGGCGACCGTGACTATCTCGGAAGACCCTTTGAGGAGGTTTTCGTCGAACTCGGCGCCAGTACGATCATCCGGAATGTCTTCCAGACGGGCCAGCGCTATCGCGCGGTAGCGGTTCCGGCGCGACTCGAGGGTGACATCAGCTATGCGCTGGACTTCGTCGTCGAGCCGATACGCGACGCGGATGGGATCGTGACGGGCGTCTTCCTCGAGGGCCATGACGTCAGCGAACGCAACCGGGCAGAGACGGCACTGCTCGAGGAAAGCCGGACGCTCGACACCCTCAACCGCAGCGGCATCGCGATTGCCGCCGAGCTCGACCTGTCGCGACTGGTGCAAATGGTCACCGACGCAGGGGTCGACGTGACGGGTGCGCAATTCGGCGCCTTTTTCCATGTGGTGAACGATCGGGGCGCGGAGAGCTACATGCTTTACAGCCTGTCGGGCGTCCACCGCGCGGCGTTCGAACATTTCCCCATGCCCCGCCAGACCAGTGTTTTCGGGCCGACCTTCCGCGGCGAACGGGTCATCCGGTCGGGCGACATCACCCAAGATGCCCGCTATGGAAAAAATGCACCCCATCGAGGCATGCCGGAGGGGCATTTGCCTGTGCGCTCCTATCTGGCGGCGCCCGTGCGGTCGCGCTCCGGGGAGATATTGGGGGCGCTCTTCTTCGGCCATCCCGAGCCCGACCGCTTCAACGAGCGGCATGAGCGGCTGATCGTGGGCATAGCGGCGCAAGCCGCGATCGCGATGGACAATGCGCGCCTGTTCGACGCCGGCCAGCGCGAGATCGCCGAACGGAAGCGGGCCGAGGAAGAGCTTCGCGAGCTCAACGAGACACTCGAACGGCGCATCGCCGAGGCGCTGGCCGAGCGTGAGGTGGCCGAGGAGGCGTTGCGCCAGTCGCAGAAGATGGAGGCGGTCGGTCAGTTGACCGGCGGGGTCGCGCACGACTTCAACAATCTGCTGACGATCATCACCGGTAACCTCGACATCATGCTACGCGCCATGGACCGCGGCGACGAGGCACGCATCCGTCGCGCGATCGAGAGTGCCCAGAAAGGCGCCGATCGCGCCGCTTCGTTGACGCAAAGACTGCTCGCCTTCTCGCGCCGCCAGCCGCTGGCGCCCAAACCCGTCGATGTCGACCAGTTGGTTGCCGGAATGTCCGAACTGCTGAGCCGCGCGCTGGGCGAGACCATCTCGCTGGAGGTTGTCACCACGCCCGGCCTCTGGCGGGTGGAGGCCGATCCGAACCAGCTCGAAAACTGCCTGATCAATCTCGCAGTCAATGCGCGCGACGCCATGCCGGGCGGCGGCGCGCTGACCATCGAGACCGCTAACACCCTCCTCGACGAGAGCTACAGCGCTGCCCATGCCGAGGTCGCACCGGGCCAATATGTGGTCATCGCCGTGTCCGATACCGGGGTGGGCATGTCGCGCGAGGTCGTCGCACGAGTGTTCGAGCCTTTCTTCACGACGAAGGAAGTTGGACGCGGCACCGGCCTGGGCCTTTCGATGGTCTACGGCTTCGTCAAGCAGTCCGGCGGCCATGTGAAGATCTACTCGGAGGAGGGGGCGGGTACGACGATCAAGCTCTACCTCCCCCGACTGGTCAGCGACGTCGACCCGGCAGAGATCGAAGGTGAAACGTTTCGGGACGGCCAGGGACATGACGAGGTCATCCTGGTAGCGGAGGACGACGACGATGTCCGCGCCTACACGGCGGAAATCCTGCGCGAGTTGGGCTACGATGTCATCGAAGCACCGGATGGCGCGGCGGCCCTGGCGTTGATCGAGCAAGCCGACCAGCCGATCGATCTGCTGTTCACCGACGTGGTGATGCCCAATATGTCGGGCCAGGAACTGGCGGAGCGGGCGCAGGCGATACGGCCCGGCCTCAAGATCCTTTATACCAGTGGCTACACGCGCAACGCGATCGTCCATAATGGCCGCCTCGACGCCGGGGTGGAGATGATCGCCAAGCCCTTCACCTATCAGGCGCTGTCGGCGCGCGTGCGGCAGATACTGGATGCGCCAAACTGACGGGCGGCGGAAAACAGCGATATTGAATATGGGGTACCGAGCTGTTACATGACAGAGTGACGACATGACCGGCCACGAACGAGACGGGATTGCCTGTGCCTGTGACCAAAAAGGCCGTCTGCTGCGACGCTGACGGATCGCCGACCAAGAAGACCGCAGCGGCCCGCGTGTTCGAGGCCGCCCGCGATCTTTTCTATCACCGCGGCATCCGTGCCGTCGGCGTCGACGAGATCGTCTGTAAAGCCGGTGTCACCAAACCCAGCCTTTATCGCGCCTTCGCATCGAAGGACGATCTGATCGCCGCCTGTCTCGAGGAAAGTGGCCGCGAAGGTCGCGCGGCGCTGTGCGCGGTGATCGAGACGGCGGGCAGCGACGCGGGTGACCAGCTGCGCGCGGTCGTCCGTTATTTCGCGGCCAAGGTCGCTTCCCCCGATTTTCGCGGATGCCCGATGAGCAACACCGCCGTCGAAATCCCCGAGCCAGGGCATCCCGGACGCGCCGTGCTCGAAAGCTGCAAGGCCGACATGCGATCGACGATCGTCGAAATCAGCCGCCGCTTCGACACCGACCGGCCCGAGGATCTGGCCGACGGTCTGGTGCTGATCATCGAAGGCGGCATGGCCGCGCACCATATCTTCGGCAGCCAGGGCCCCTGTGCCGCGATGGTCTCCGCCAGCGACGCGCTGATCGACTCCTACCGGCTTCGCGCGCGCGCCTGACGCCTAACCGCCGCCCAGTTCCAGCGCCCGGGCTTCGATCGCCCGTAGCATCCGCATGAAGTCTTCCAGTTCGCGTGCGTCGAAGCTGGAAAAAATCTGCTCCTCGAACTGCAGCGCCTTGGGCGCGACCTGCGCATAGAGCGACCGGCCTGCATCGGTCAGCGCCAAAAGGCGCGACCGCCGATCGGCGCGGTTCGGAGCCCGCGTCACCAACCCGCGATTGACGAGCGCGATCGTCGCGCGGCTGACCGTCACCTTGTCCATCCGCGTCGCGGTGCAGATGCCCTGCTGGGTCACCCCGTCGCGCTCGGCAACGACCGCGATGACCCGCCACTCCGGAATCGAGAGGTCGAACAGCGCCTCATAGGCCTTGGCGATCACGTCGCTGACGACGTTGGTCGTCACCGAAAGACGATAGGGAAAAAACTGGTCGAGCACGAGGCGATCACTGGCCATGGGCGTTGGTAACATTTGACACGACTCGGTTCAAATCCCTATTAGTTTCTTTTGTTACCATTTTCCGAGGAAGCGCCATGACCGACCCGTCGCTGGAACCGCACGCCAACCCCCTTGGCCTCGACGGCTTCGAGTTCGTGGAGTTCACCGGTCCCGATCCGCAGGCGCTGGCCGAGCTGTTCGAAGCGATGGGCTTCACCCATCTCGGCAACCATCGGTCGAAGAATGTCCGCCGCTACCAGCAGGGCGACGTCAATTTCATTCTCAACATGGATGCGAGCGGCCAGGCGGCGGAGTTTCGCGAGGCGCACGGCCCCTCGGCCAATGCCATGGCGTTCCGGGTCCATGACGCGACCAAGGCGTTCGACAAGGCGGTCAAGCGCGGCGCGACACCGGTTCAGGGGCCCGTCGGTCCGATGGAACTGAACATCCCGGCGATCGAGGGCATTGGCGGGTCCAATCTCTATCTGGTCGACCGCTATGGAGCGCAGGAAATCTACGATGTCGATTTCCGTCCGGTCGAGGGCATGGCGCGCGACCAGCGGTCGGTCGGTCTCCACACGCTCGATCACCTCACCCACAATGTCATGCGCGGGCGGATGAACCATTGGGCGGGCTTCTATGAGCGCGTCTTCAACTTCCGCGAGATTCGCTATTTCGACATCGAGGGCAAGGCAACCGCACTGCTGAGCCGCGCGATGACCGCACCCGACAACAAGATCCGCATCCCCCTGAACGAAAGCCAGGACGACAAAAGCCAGATCGAGGAGTTCCTGCGCGAATATAAGGGCGAAGGGATCCAGCATCTGGCACTGGCGACCGACGACATCTTTGCCACGGTCGACAGACTGCGTGCCAATGGCGTGCGCTTCCAGTCGACCCCCGACACCTATTATGAGGCGATCGATCAGCGGCTCCCAGGCCACGGTCACGACATCGAGGAGATGCGCAAGCGCGGCATCCTGATCGACGGCGCGCCAGAGACCGGCGGCGGCATCCTGCTCCAGATCTTCACGGAGAATATGGTCGGCCCGATCTTCTTCGAGATCATCCAGCGCAAGGGCAACGAAGGCTTCGGCGAAGGCAATTTCAAGGCGCTGTTCGAGTCGATCGAACGCGACCAGATCCGGCGGGGCGTGCTCAAGGTCGATTGAGCCTGCCCGCGCCCTACCACCGTCCGATCGATCGGGAACCGCGATGAGCGATCACTATATGACCGGCTTCGGCAATCATTTTGCGACAGAAACCGTCGCGGGCGCCTTGCCGGTCGGCCGCAACTCGCCGCAGCGTCCGGCCTTCGGCCTCTATGCCGAACAGCTGTCGGGCAGTGCCTTCACCGCGCCACGATCGGAGAACCGGCGCAGTTGGCTCTATCGGATGCGGCCAGCCGCCAATCACCCGCCCTTCCGGCCCTATGCAGGCAAGGCACGCCTCTGCGCTGCCCCCTATGCCGAAGCGCCGACCAACCCCAACCGGCTGCGCTGGGACCCGTTTCCCTTCCCAGCCGAACCGACCGACTTCGTAGAGGGGCTCGTAACGCTGGGCGGCAATGAAGGGATCGGCATCCATCTCTATGCCGCCAACCGGTCGATGGTCGATCGCGCCTTCTTCGACGCCGATGGCGAGTTGCTGATTGTGCCGCAGTCGGGTGCCCTCCGGGTCTTTACCGAAATGGGTGTCCTCGACGTGGAGCCGCTGCAGATCGGGCTGATCCCGCGCGGGGTGCGCTTTCGCGTCGAACTGCCCGATGGCGAAGCGCGCGGCTATGTCTGCGAGAATCACGGGGCGGCCTTCCGTCTGCCCGACCTCGGCCCGATCGGCGCCAATGGCCTTGCCAATGCGCGCGACTTCGAGACGCCGATCGCCCGGTTCGAGGATATCGACGCCCCCTGCGAACTGATCCAGAAATATGAGGGCCGGCTGTGGGCATCCACGCTGGACCACAGCCCGTTCGACGTCGTCGCCTGGCACGGCAATCTCGCGCCCTGCCGCTATGATCTGCGCCGGTTCAACACGATCGGCACGGTCAGCTTCGACCATCCCGACCCGTCGATCTTCACCGTCCTGACCTCGCCCAGCGACACGCCCGGCACCGCCAATTGCGACTTCGCCATCTTCCCGCCGCGCTGGATGGTGGCGGAGGACACATTCCGTCCGCCCTGGTTCCACCGCAATGTGATGAGCGAATATATGGGGCTGATCGCGGGCACCTATGACGCCAAGGCGGGCGGCTTCCTGCCCGGCGGCGGATCGCTCCATAACCGCATGTCGGGCCACGGCCCCGACCGCGCGAGCCATGAGGCGGCGACGAACGCCCAACTCGCCCCGCACAAGATCGAGGACACGATGGCCTTCATGTTCGAAAGCCGCTCGGTGATCCGCCCCACCCCTTTCGCCCTGGAGACCCCGTTGATGCAGCTGGACTATGATGATTGCTGGTCGGGTTTCGCCAAGGCGGAGCTGCCGCGATGAGCATCGACACGACCCATGATCCCGCGCTGACCAGCTGGGTGTCCGGCGCCGACGGGCATCCCGATTTCCCGGTCCAGAACCTGCCCTATGGCATCTTCTCGATCGGAGACGGAGAGCGCCGCCCGGCCGTGGCGATTGGCGACAGCCTGCTCGACCTCCAGGCCATTTCCGGCCTGCTGCCAGTAGAGTTGCACGGTCCGACGCTCAATGCGCTTTTCGCGATGGCGCCAGAACGAAGGACGGCACTGCGCGCGAAGCTGTCTGAGTTGCTGTCGGTCGAGAGCCACCGGCCGGCGCTCGCCCCGCATATCCATGCGCAGAGCGACGTCACGCTGCACCTGCCCGCGACGATCGGCGACTACACCGACTTCTATGTCGGCATCCATCACGCGATGAACATCGGGCGGCAATTCCGGCCCGACAATCCGCTGCTCCCCAACTATAAGCATGTGCCGATCGGCTATCATGGCCGCGCGTCCTCGGTGCGTCCCTCGGGCGTGCCGGTCGTCCGGCCGAAGGGGCAGCGCAAGCCGCCCGAGGCCGAGACGCCGGTCTTCGGCCCCTCCGCGCGGCTCGACTATGAGCTCGAACTGGGCGTGTGGATCGGGCGGGGCAACGACCTCGGCGATGCCATCCCGATCGCCAAAGCGCCCGGCCACATCGCCGGCTTCTGTTTGCTCAACGACTGGTCCGCGCGCGACTTCCAGGCGTGGGAATATCAGCCGCTCGGGCCCTTCCTCGCCAAGAATTTCCACACGAGCGTCTCGACCTGGGTGATCACGCCCGAGGCGCTGGCCCCCTTCCGCACAGCCCAGCCGCCGCGCCCCGAAGGCGATCCCCGGCCTTTGCCCTATCTGTGGGACGAGGACGATCAGGCGAGCGGAGCGCTGGGCGTCGAACTCCACGCTTATCTGACGACGACGAAGATGCGCGAGGAGGGCATCGCCCCGCATCGGCTGAGCCGGGGGCCTGCCTCCAACATGTACTGGACGGTGGCGCAGATCGTGACCCATCACGCCTCGAACGGTTGCGACCTCCGCCCCGGCGACCTGCTCGGCACCGGCACCATCTCCGCGCCCAGCGACGACGGCTATGGCAGTCTGATGGAGATTTCACGCGGCGGGACTCAGCCGATCCGGCTGGAAAGCGGCGAGGAACGCAGCTTCCTGCAGGACGGCGACGAGATCATCCTGCGCGCGACCGCCTCGGCGCCGGGCTTCGCGTCGATTGGCTTCGGGGAATGCCGGGCAGTGATCCTGCCCGCGCGCTAAGGTCGGGCGGGCGACACCGCCGGCCTCCCCTCACTCCATGTAGAAGATGCGATATTCGCGCCGGGTGAACAGCCAGCGTCCGTCGATCTTCGCCAGCACGTCATCATAGCGGCCGCGCACGCGCTTCAGATCGCCCGTCCCCGGCTCCTCGAAAATCTCCGAGGTGTAGCAGACCGCCTTTGCGCTATCGCCGTCAACCTCGATGCTGCCCGGCGTCGCGATATAGACCATCGGCTTGGTGCAGCCGTCGAGGCCATAAGCCTTCATCGATTCGACCCAGGCCGAGACGATCGTCTCCTTGCCCGAAAAGCCGCCGAGATCGGGGAATTCGGGCAGCGCCCAATAGGCGTCGTCGGCCCAGGCCGTGGCCCACAGCTCGGCGTCCTTGGTCATCACCGCATGGGCATAGCTTTCCATCAGCTCGCGGATCAGGATTCGGTCGTCAAGCGGGCCGGTATAGGGCATGATCGGTCTCTCCTGCGTCGGGGTCAGCGCCGGCCTTCGAGCCAGTCGTTCAATACTTCATGGAAAAAGCGGACGCGGGTTTCCTGCGCCGGCAGATAGGCATCCTGATAGCCGAGCGAATGCATACCCGCCTGCATGTCCTCGGCCAGTTCCATGTCCTGATAGACGATCTGCCCCGCCAGTTCGGGAATGCCCCGGCCGCCGTCGAAATCGCGATGCTCGCACTGCTCGACTTCGCGCAGGGCGCGCGTGCCGGCCATGATCGATTCCACCTCGGTCTGCCCCTCGACGGGGAAGGCCATGCACCACAGGTCGAACCAGCATTTCTCCGGATCGTCGGGATGCGGCTCGCTGCGGAAGAAGATGAGATTATCGGGCAGGAAGCTGATCGTGACGTTGGGAAAGATCACCGTGTGCGGGCTGTCGGTAATCTCCTCGTCGTCCATATGCTCATAATGGACATAGCCGCGCTCCCGCCACAGCCGCTTCTTGGCGGCCTTCAGGTCGAGCCAGCCCTGCATCGCCATCTCCTCATAGGAAGCATAGCGCGAAGGATCGATGTCCCACTGGCGCAGGATCATCTCGAACGGATGCGGCACGCCGTCGGGCAAGCGATCGCTGAGCGAGGGGCGCATCGGCTGCACCGTCCGGCCATGGCCGCGCGGCCACATTTCGTGCCGGGCGGTGTCGACGTCCTGGTCGATCCACGGCGGCACCTGCGGATGGGCGGTGCGGGTGTGATAGCTTTCCGAGAAATTGTCGGTGACGAACTTCCAGTTTGCGTTGAGCGCGATCCGGTACCAGGCGACGCGGACCGCCGTATCCATCGGGTAATTCTTGTACAGCTCGGGCATCGGATCGAGATACTCGAGCAGGTCGGGCGCTTCCGGATCCATCGTGTACCAGACGAAGCCGCCCCAGGTGTCGCAGCGCAGTTCGCGCAGGCTCAGCTTTCCGCACGGATCGCCCTGCGGGAAATCATGCGCGTCCTGCGCCTGCTGGAGGACGCCGTCGATCCCCCAGCGCCAGCCATGATAGGGGCAGGTGATCGCCTCGACCGACGAGCTCTGGCGCACCATCCGCATGCCGCGATGCCGGCAGCTGTTGTAGAAGGCGCGGATCGATCCATCGTCCTGGCGGATGCAGATCACCGATTCCTTCAGGAAATTGTGGACGACGAAGTCGCCCGGCTCGGGAAGTTCTGCAGTGCGGCCGGCGACGTGCCAGATCCGCTTCCACAGCCGATCCCACTCCTTGGCCGCGAATTCCGGGGAATAATAGCGGTCGCCGCTGATCGGGTCGCCGCGCAAAATCGACGGGTCGCGCCCGTCCAGCCTCTCGTCCAGGCTCATCTCTCTCTCCTGCTCCGCCGTCGCGGATATCGAGCCAAGGTGCGGGACCGGACGGACGCTGGGTACTGGCAATAAGGTCAGATCACGGCCGCTACGGCATGGTCCACGCTGCTCGGCAAAGACGCGTCCCCGATGGAGTCGCGTCCACGAAAGAGACCAGGAGAGCGAAGATGTCGATATCGGTGACCCCGGGCGTGCCCGGCCCCCATCTCATGCAGGCAGCCTTCATCGTCGAGGATCTCGACGCGGCGATCGATGCCTGGATCAGAACGACGGGCATCGGCCCCTTCTTTGTCGTGCCGAACATCGTGCTGACCGAGTTCGACTATCGCGGGCAGCGCAGCAGCGGGCTCGACTTCTCGGTCGCCATCGCCCAGTCGGGCGGAGTCCAGATCGAACTGATCCAGCAGCATTCGGACGGCCCGTCCGCCTATCGCGACCTGATCGCCAAGGGGCAGCAGGGCTTCCACCATTTCTGCATATACACCAGCGACTATGACGCGACCCGCGCGCGCTACCTCGCGGCGGGCGCGGAGAGCGCGCTCGACGGCCTCTTCGGCGAGGTGCGCTTCTGCTACATCGACACCAGCCCGACGATCGGCTGCATGATCGAACTGGTCGAGGAACATCCGTTGGAGGGCGAATTCTTCGCGCGCATCGCCGAGGCAGCGAAGGACTGGGACGGCGTCACCGACCCCATCCGCCCGGCCTTCCCCGCCTGACCGACAGGAGCAGACCATCGTGCCCAACTGCCCGATCGAAGACCGCCTGGCGATGCAGGACCAGATGATCGCCTATGCCCATGCGGTCGATTCCATGCACGACATCGACGGCATCTGCGCGGTGTTCACCGAGGATGCCGTCTTCGACCTGACCCGCATCGGCCTGGTCGAACATCACGGCCATGCCGGCATCCGCGCGCTGTTCGAAAGCGTCTTCGCCTCGATGTCGCACCACGGCCATTATCTGTCGAACTTCGCCGTCACCGCCTACATAGGCGACCGCGCCTCGATGCGCGCCTATGTCGACGCCAAGGGCCTGGGCAAGGACGGCAGCTCGCTGAACGTCCTCGGCCGCTACTATTTCGATTTCCGCCGGACCGCCGAGGGGTGGAAGGCGGAGCGGTACACGCTGGATCTGCTGCTTCCGCCGGCGGGGTCGCTCGACAAGATCAGGGCGTGATCGATCTCAGCGAACATCCTTATAATTTCATTTATCCGTTACAGAGGCCGGTGGAATGCAGCAGACGTAGGGCTGTGAGTTGCGAGATCAGCGCCGTTTGCAATTTATCCATCTGGTCTGATGCATTTTCTATTTCACGGATGGGATATCGAGTTTCGGTATAGGAAACCGGCTGATCCCTTCTACGGTGGTATGATTTTCCAAATATAATCTCTTCAGAAAAATTTGTCCCTTGGCATTGGCTATGGACAATATCGGTACGGATAGCATGCAGATTCTGCGCTTCGTTAAGCAACGGTTCTATAAATGCTTGGATTGACCCGTAAGCCGGGTCAAGTTTCATCAAATCACGTAGGTGCGCGATCTTTCTGCTAAATTGCAAGGGAAAGCGCTCCTTCCTTGCGATATTTGGTTGCAGTTGGCGAAATTTTATAAGTAGGCTCTCAAGCGCTAGTTCTATAGGCCCCCATTTTATCGCAGCCTTACCGCATGCGATGTATATTCGAGTTGCCTCTGCATCCGAGGCAAAAATTGGTGGAAAGCTCATGGCAGACGCCTCTGACTTGCAGCTTTAAGCTCATAGACGGGCCTGTACCGTGGCCGCATCCGACACGGCCATGCTTTTAGCTTCAATGGACCTATTTGAGGAAATAAGTTTCAGTTAATTCCGCCTCCTAATTCATTTGAACCATGCGCTCCCCCGCCGCCGCGCCTATCATCCTCGCCACTGCCGAGGAGAGGATGCGCAGCATGGGATTCGAGCTTCGGCCGCTGGGCGGTCCGATCGGGCGGGAGCTTGTCGGGCTGGATCTGGACTGCGACGTACCCGCTGCCACGGCGGCGGCGGTGCGGCAGGCGTGGCTCGACCATGGCATGTTGCTCGTGCGCGGGCCGGGGACCTCGCCCGAGGCGCAGCTGCGGCTCAGCCGCTGCGTCGGGACGCTCGAACCGCATGTCATCCCTAAATTCCGGCATCCGGACAATGCCGAACTGATCCTGCTGACCAACAAGGACGGGCCTTCGGGGCCGGTCTATGAGCATGACGGGGTGGCGATCCACGGGCGGATTCCGTGGCACAGCGATGGTGCGTTCGTCACCACACCCAATGCCGGGGCAGTGCTGCGCATGGTGAAGCGGACGCGCGATGGCGGGCAGACCGGCTGGCTCGACCTCGCCGCCGCTTATGAAGCGCTCGACGATGCCACCAAAGCCGAGAGCGAGGGCTTGGAAGCAGTGTACCTCTTTCGCGCGGGGCTGGAGGAGATGCGCTTCAACAAGCCCGGCGGGCGACGGATCAACCCGCGCAACGACAGCTATCCGCACTTTCCCCCGGTCGCCGTGCCGCTGGCCTGGGCGCACCCCGAGACCGGCCGCAGGCTGCTGGCGCTCAGCACGCTCAACATCGACCGCATTCTGGGCATGGACCGCCACCGCAGCGATGCGCTGATCCAGCGGCTGATCGACCATATGGTCCAGCCGCGCTTCCACTATATTCATGACTGGCAGGACGGCGACATGGTGCTGTGGGACAATCGCTCCATGCTCCACGCCGCGCTCGGCCATCCGGTAGACCAGATCCGGATCGTCCACCGGACCACGATTAAGGGCACGCAGGCGACCGGGCGGCTGCTCGAGGAGGAGGAAGCGGCATGAGCGATATCGACCTGACGATCCGGGGCGGCCTGATCGTCGACGGCAGCGGCACCGAGCCCTTCCGGGCCGACATCGGCATAAGGCACGGGCTGATCGCGGCGATCGAAGACGATCTGCCCCCGGCCGCGCAGGACATTGACGCATCGGGCCTGATCGTCACGCCCGGCTTCGTCGATCTCCACACCCATTATGACGGGCAGGTCACCTGGGAGGAGCGGCTGACCCCGTCCTGCTATCATGGCGTCACCACGGCGGTGATCGGCAATTGCGGGGTCGGCTTCGCGCCGTGCCTGCCCGAGCGGCGCGACTTGCTGATCCGGCTGATGGAGGGGGTGGAGGACATCCCCTATCCGGTGCTGGCCGAGGGGCTTCCGTGGAGCTGGACCAGCTTCACCGACTATCTCGATGTGATCGCGTCGCGCCGATACGACATGGACGTCGCCGCCTATGTCCCGCACGCGGCACTGCGCGTCCATGTGATGGGCGAGCGAGGTGCCGCGCGCGAAGCGGCGACGGCGGAGGATCTGACGGAGATGGCGCGCCTGCTGGGCGAGGCGCTCGACGCCGGCGCGCTCGGCATCGCGACGTCGCGGACCTTCTTCCACCGGTCGAGCGACGGGCAGGCGATCCCGACCTATGGCGCGGCGGACGCGGAGTTGCTGGCGCTGGCGCGGGTGCTGCGGGAGAAGGGCAAGGGCGTGTTCCAGATCGTCGAGGACGTCCATTTGCCCGACCGCTCGATCGCCGCCCTCGCCGCTATCGCGCGCGAGGCGCAGCGTCCGCTGACCTTCTCGATGGGGTGCAGCAACAGCGGGCCTTATGCATGGCCCGGCCTGCTCGAACAGCTGAGCACGGCCAATGCCGACGGCGTCACGGTCAAGGCGCAGCTGATGCCGCGCGCGATCGGGATGCTGCTGGGCTTCGAACTCACCCTCAACCCCTTCTACACGACCGCGACCTATCGGCAGTTGTCGGCGCTGCCGCTGGCCGAGCGGCTGACCAAGCTGCGCGATCCGGCGATCCGGGCGGCCATCCTCGCCGAGCCGGTCGATCCCGATCCCGCGCTGGTGCTGGGCCGGATGGTACGTCAGTTCGAGACGATGTTCGTCCTCGGCGAACGGCCCGATTATGAGCAGCCGCCCGAGCGTAGCATCGCGGGCATGGCGGCCAGCCGGGGGATCAGCCCCGAAGCGCTGGCCTATGATCTGATGACCGAGGGCGAGAGCGGCGGGAAGCTCTACCTCGCGATGGCCAATTTCGCCGACGGCAAGCTCGACGCGGTCGGCGCGATGCTCGATCACCCCGACGTGGTGCTGGGCCTCGGCGATGGCGGCGCGCATGTCGGCACGATCTGCGACGCCAGCTATTCGACCTTCGCGCTGACGCATTGGGTGCGCGACCGGCCCCAGGGGCGCAAACCGCTGGCCGATATCGTGAGGCGGATGACCTCGGCGACGGCGTCTATCGCGGGCTTCGAAGACCGTGGTGTGCTGAAGCCCGGCCTGCGCGCCGACATCAACCTGATCGACCTCGACGCGCTCGCGCTGCGCGAGCCCGAGTTGCGCTATGACCTTCCGGGCGGCGGCCGGCGCCTGATCCAGCGCGCGGACGGCTACCGTGCGACCATCGTCAGGGGCGAGGTGGTCAGCCGCGACGGCGAGCCCACCGGTGCCCGGCCCGGACGGCTGATCCGGGCCTGACGGTCAGAAGAAGGCCTTGCGAAACTCGATGCGGATCGCGCGGCCGACCGGATCGAGGAAGCTGCCCTGATAGCGCGAGGGCGTGGCGCCCGTTGCGTCGCGCACGCGGGGCAGCGTGTCGAACAGATTATCCACCCGCAGCGAGACGCGCGCGCCCTGCGCCCAGTCGGCATTGGCGAGCGCCGGTATCTGGGCGAGGTTGACGAACAGCCGGGCATTCACCTTCGCCAGCGATCCGAAGCGGAGGTCGCCCGTAGGCGATCCGGGTGCGGCGTTTACGGTCGTTCCCTGCTGCCAGTTGCCGGTCAGACGCAGGCCGAGGCCGTTATTGGAATAGGTGAACTGCGCCTCCAGCTCGTGACGCGGGGTGCCGCCGGTCGCGCCGATCGCATCGCCGTCGAGCAGGTCGAGCACGGGCAGCCCCCGGCGGATCAGGATCTCGTCCTTCAGATGCCAGGTGTGGAAGACCGAGAATTGCAGCCGCCCGCCCTGCCCGCCGCCGCGACCGCGAAAGCCGGGACCTCCGCCGGGACTTCCGGATGCCTGCGGGCCGCCAGCCTGCGATGGCCGGTCGGGTGGCGCCGTTCCCGGCGTGGTACCATTTTCGACAGCTGGCCTGTCACCTGCAGTTTCGCCCCTTTTCGCAGCCTCGGCCCGCCGCTCGGCGAAGCGCCGTGCCATCGCGCCCGATCGCATCGCGTCGATCACCGACTGGGCGGTTTTTAACCGCTTGGTGAAGGTCAGCCCCCAGCGCAGCTGGCTCTGCTCCTGACGATCGAAATTGACCGCACGCGCGTCGATCCGGATCAGATCGCCATCCTCGTCGCGGACGAAGCGGTCGGCGAAGGCGGCGGCGATGGCCGGGGTCGGCTCCGGGAAGCCCGCGATCGCATTGCGGATGCGACTGTGGACATAGTCGACCGAAAGGGTGACGTCTTCCTTGAACGGCTTGAGCGTGAGGCCGAGCTTCATCACCCGGCGGCGATCGGCGAGCAGATCGGGATTGCCCCCGCCCAGCTGAGCGATGTCGACCGTCACGCCGCGCAGATAGTCGTAAGTCCGAACGTCCGGAGTGAGGACCTGCGGGTTACCCAATTGCTGCACCGACGGCGCGTTGCGATCATGCGTCATCGAAAAGATCAGGCTGATCCCGTCACGCGGCTTCCACGTCGTGCCATAGCCATAGGCGCCGAGCGCGCCGAAGTCCGAATAGCGGTCAACCGCCGCGTTGACGTTGATCGACAGGTCTCCGATCGCCGGAAGGACGCCGTTGCGGCGGCTGGTCAGAGGCAGGTCGAGGCTGACGCGGCCATTGACGTCGGTGCGCGACAGGTCCGCCGCGCTGAGGATGCCCGAGCGCGTCGACCGGCTGTCGAGGCCGAGCGCGCTGAACCCGCCCTTGACGCTGGCGTTGAGTGGTCCCGCCGGCAGGTCGAGCAGCGGCCCGTTAGCGACCAGCTGGATGTCGCCGCTGTCCGAGGTCGAACGGGCCCGGTCGACGATCCGGCTGTCGAGATAATTGCCCCCGATCGAGCCGAACGGATTGACCGAGGCATTGCCCAACAGGATCGCGCTCTGCAGGTCGGTCAGGTCATAGCCGCGCCAGGTGCGCGTACGGCTGACGACATGGTCGTAATTGCCGGTCAGCGACAGCTTCCACCTCGCCACATCCTTGTCGAGCGAGAAGCCGAGATGCCCGGTCCAGCCCGAACTGGCCTGGGTCAGCGGGTCATTGCCGAGATAGCGCAGCAGCGAGACGTCGGTACCGAAGGGCGAGAAGGGGTTGGACGCCGGCAGCTGCAGGGCCGAACCGGGCAGGCCGCGCAGGCTGTCGCTGTCCGAGACGTTGAGATTGGCGTTGAGCGTCGCGGCGACATTGTCGAGGATCGTCCGCGAATAGACGCTGTTGACGTCGAGCGTGCGGGTGCGCGGGCGGATCGTGCGGAAGCGGCCGACATCGCTGCTGTTCGGGCGGTTGGCGCCTGCCACGAAATCGGACAGCGCCGGCGCGCCCGACGCCGCATTGGCGGGCACGCCCGCCACGGTGACGGGCTGGCCGGCGAGGATGCTGAGCGCCGGATCGATCTCCGCCCCGCGCGTCGTGGCCTCGACATTGCCGACCGCGTCGAAGCTGCGGCCGCTGCGCGAGATCAGGTTGCGATCCGCCTCGGTGATCGCGGCACTCTGTTCATATTCGACGTTGACGTTGAGGCGCTGGTCGCGGCGGATGTGGAGCAGGTTGATCTCGGCCTCGCCGGTTCCGGCCCCGCCCCGCGTCGAGAGGCCGCCCTCGACCTCCCCGGTGATCGCGCGAAAGCGACGCCGCAACACGATGTTCACCACGCGCTGGTTGGCGCTGTAGCCATATTTGAGGGCGACCTCCTCGGGCAGGATGTCGACCCGCTCGATCGCCTCGGTCGGAATGTCGCGTATCTCGCGGAAGCCGGAAATGCGCCGCCCGTTGAGCAGTGTCACAGGTGCCTCGCCTCCCCGCCCCTGCCCGCTGCGGGTCTGTGGCGCCAGTTCGTCAAGCAGTTCGGCGACCGAATTGACGCCCAGCGCGCGGACGTCGCCGCCGTTCAGCTGCTGGATCGGGGGAATGTCACCCGTCACCGCACCACGCTGGCGCTGGCCGGTTACGAGGATCGGGTTGCTGTCCTCATAATCGGCCTCGTCGCCAGCCTCGACCGAACGATTATCCGCGCCGGAAGACGCCGGTTGCTGTGCCGGCGCGGCGTCGACCGCCGCCAGCACCAGCCCCAAAGCCGCCAGACCGCCAGACCGCAATCGAACCATGTTCAAAAATCTGCTCCCATGCCGAATCCCGATCCGGCTCTTAGCGCTGCTTTCTGACGGGAAATGTCAGTCCTGCAACATAGCGCAGGGCTCATCCCATTGTTTCGCTTTGGATGGCGTGATCCATAGTTTACCCTGCGCAGAGTCGTGCTGCAGGGGTGCCACCGCGATGTTCGAGATGTTTCGGGAACTGGCCAGTGGCCGCTACGCGCCGCATGGCTATTGCCTCCTCTGGGATCCCTGGCTGGTCTGGACGATGGCCGTATCCGACGTCCTGATCGCGCTCGCCTACTTCTCCATTCCGGTCGCGCTCGTCATCTTCGTTCGTCGCCGCCGCGACGTGGCCTTTGGCGGTATTTTCTGGCTGTTCGCGCTGTTCATCACCGCCTGCGGCCTGACTCACCTGGTCGCGCTGTGGAACCTGTGGAACGGGGCCTATGAACTGGAAGCACTGGTCAAGGCGGTCACCGCGATCGCCTCGGTGCTGACGGCGATCGTCCTGTGGCCGCTGCTGCCGAAAGCCGTCGCGCTGCCCTCGCCCGCCAAGCTCCGCGCGGCCAATGCGGCGTTGCGCGAGGAGATCGTCCAGCGCGAGAAGGCCGAAGCCGCCCTCGTTCAGTCGCGCAAGATGGAGGCGATGGGCCAGCTGACCGGCGGCATCGCGCACGACTTTAACAATTTGCTGCAGGTCATCGGCGGCAGCCTCGACCTGATCAGTGCGCGCTCGCGCGGCGACGAGCGTCTCCAGCGGCTGAGCGGCTCCGCGCTCGCCGCGCTCGAACGCGGCCGGCGGCTGACGAGCCAGCTCCTCTCCTTCTCGCGCATCCAGCGGATTGAGCTGCGACCGGTACGCCTCGACGAGATGCTGGCGGGTCTGAAGGAGTTGCTGGCGCGGACGATCGAGCCGGCGATTACGCTCGAGTTCAAGACCGAGGACGCGCCGGAAGCCGTGATGACCGATGCCGTTCAGCTCGAACTCGCGCTGCTCAACCTCGCCCTGAACGCGCGCGACGCGATGCCGGAGGGTGGGCGCCTGACGATAACCGTCGAGGGCATCTCGATCACCGGCCGCGAAGATGTTGCCGATGGCGATTATGCGGCGATCCGGGTCGCCGACACCGGCACCGGCATGGACGATGCCACGCTGTCGCGAGCCTTCGAGCCCTTCTTCACGACCAAGGCGGTGGGCAAGGGCTCGGGGCTGGGGCTGAGCATGGTGTTCGGCATGGCGCGGCAGAGCGGCGGGACGGTGACGATGCGGTCGGAGGCGGGTCAGGGGACAGAGGTCACCATCCTTCTTCGCCAAGTCGCATCCGCCGCATCCGCCGACACGGAGCAACGCAGCCCGACCGGTGCTCAGGTGAAAGGACTGCACGGGCTGCGCGTCCTTGTCGTCGACGACGAGCCGATCGTACGCGAGGTGGTCGCCGACATGCTGGCCGATCTCGGCTGCAAGGTAACCGTCGTCGGCGACGGCCGCGCGGCACTTGAGCTGATCGAGCGCGACACGCCGACGGCGCTGCTGCTCGATTTCGCTATGCCCGACATGAACGGTGCAGAGGTCGCCGAGGCCGCGTTGCGGCTGCATCCGACGATCCGGATCGTCTTCGCGACCGGCTTTGCCAAGTCCGACGCGATCGATGCCGTCCTGGGGGACCGGGCGATCGTGCTGCGCAAGCCCTTCTCGCCAAATTCGCTCGCCCAGGCTCTGCAGGCGGCTCTGGTTCAGTGACCTTCGTCCCGGCGACATTCGCAATCTCCCGGCCTTGATCCCGCCCGCCCGGCGGGACAATGCTGCGCGGGTGAAGGACAGTCCCATCTCTCGAACCGGCGCGATGCTGTCTGCGCCTGCGCTGTCGGTCGGTGCGGTGCGGCCGCTCCTGTCGATGATGGACGCAAGCGGCCTGTCGCCAGCGGCCATTCTTCGCCGGGCGGCTCTGCCCTCCGATCTGTTCGATACCGAACCGGCCACCGCGCTGCGCCTGTCCGACTATTTCAGGATCTGCGAGCAGATGGCGTTGCAAGGCGGCGACGAGAGCTGCCATGTCTCGCTTCGCCCGCTGATGGTCGGCACGTCCGAGCTGGTCCAGTCGCGCCTGCGCAGCTGCGCCACCGTCGGCGAGGTGATGGAGGTGCTGGCGAGCAGCTACAACATCATCCATGGCCATCGCTACAACCAGGTGCAGCGCCGCGGTGGTGCGATCAGCTATATCATCGATGATACCGACTTTCCCTATGCGCTCGACCCGGACGACGCCTTCGTCATTCTCTCGCTCGAATGTCTGCTCGTTTATGTACATGTCCTGATCGCCTCGCTGGCCCCGCCCGGCGCATCTGTGAGGCTGCGCTCGATCCGCACGCGGGGCTCGTCGGGAGAGCGCGGCCATTTGGCCTTCCTCGGGGTGACGGTCCGGCCGACCGCAGGCGTGTTCGGCCTCGACTATGACAGCGCGACGGGCGCGCTCGCGGCCGCGACAGCCGGCAGCCCGGTCCTGTCCGCCCGGACCATCTATGGCGGCGTCGCCGACATGCTCGACCGGCTCGACATCATGGCGCCCGGCAGCCTCGACATCGTCGCCCGGGTCGAACGCGAACTGGCCGCCGGACGCTTCGAGCAAGGCGAGGTGGCCGCCGCCATGGGAGTCAGCGTCGCGACGCTCCGGCGCAGGCTCGGCGAAAGCGGCACCGCCTTCCGCAACGTCCGCGCTTCCTTCCTCAACCGTCAGGCGCGCGCGGCACTGGCGGAAGGACAGAGCATCGCCGAGGTAGCAGAAAATTTAGGCTTTTCAGACGGTAGAAGCTTCGCACGCGCCTTTCGTCAGTGGAATGGCGTGGCCCCGGGCGACTATCGCGACGCATCCGGTTGAGCGAAATTGTCCCATAAAGATTGATCCGAAGCGTCATCGACAGCGCCCGCCCCCTGCTTATCCTTCAGGCAAGAATGCGGAACATGACCGCAGTAGAGGGAGCAGGATCGTCTTGATGGGGTGCCATCATCTTATCGTCGCAGCATTGGCAGCCGCTTGTCTGGCGGGTGTCGGCGCGGCGCATCCCGAGCACCACGCGGCCGACGCTGTCACGGCTCCGGCGACGCCCGACCGCTTCCTGACCGTCGACGGGGTCCACTTTCGTCTGCGCGAGGAAGGTCCGCGGAACGCGCCTGCGATCGTACTGATTCACGGCTTCACCTTCAGCCTCGAAAGCTGGGATGCCTGGGCCGCCGATCTGTCCCGTGACCATCGCGTGATCAGATTCGATCTGGCCGGGCATGGACAGAGCGGGCCCGATCCGGACCAGCGTTACGACACCGCCACCCGCGTCCGGCAACTCGCGCGGCTCCTCGACGCGCTCCACGTCCGGAAGGCGACCGTCGCGGGGAACAGCTTCGGCGGACTCGTCGCCTGGAATTTCGCGGCGAGCAGCCCGTCGCGTGTCGATCGGCTCATCCTGGTCGACAGCGCCGCCTTCTCGATCAACGGCGTAACCGAAAAGCCCGTCCCCGTGCCGCCGGCGATGCGCGCCTATCTGCTCGCCCCCAGCCCCGCTGCCGTCGCCTATTCCGCCGCCGCGATCTTCGCCCATCCCGAGCGGCTCTCTACCGCCCGGCTCGACCAGATGCGCGGCCTGATCGCCCGCAATGGCCCGGCGCTGGTCGCCCATCTCGAGCAGTTCACCTTGCCTGATCCCAGGCCTGCGCTGGCGATGATCAAGGCACCGACGCTGCTCCTGTGGGGACGCGCCGACAAGGTGGTACCGGTCGCTCAGGCCGATCAGCTCGCGGCGGCGATCCCGGATTCGAAACTCATCATCTACGACGATGTCGGCCATGCCCCCCAGGAGGAGGCCAGCACCGCCAGCATCGCCGATGTCCGCATGTTCTTGAACGACAACAAATGACCAGGGAGACTATCATGATCACCAGGACCAGGATGCTCGCACTCCTCTCCGCCGCCACGATGCTCGGCGGGATTGCGTTACCCTCGGCCGCGCTGGCGCAGGCCGATGCCGCCCCGGCGGAAGCCGCGAATGAGGGCAGTGGCGAGATCGTCGTCACGGCGCGCCGTCGCGAGGAAAGCCTGATCGACGTGCCGATTTCGGTCACGGCGATCAGCGGCGACGCGCTCACCCGCACCGGCGCGGTCGACATCACCGCGCTCCAGGACAAGGCGCCGAACATGACGCTGCAGGTGGCGCGCGGCTCGAACAGCACGCTGATCGCCTTCATCCGCGGTATCGGCCAGCAGGATCCGGTGTGGGGCTTCGAACCGGGCGTCGGCCTCTATGTCGACGACGTCTATGTCGCCCGCCCGCAAGGTGCCGTGCTCGACATCTTCGACATCGACCGGGTCGAGGTGCTGCGCGGGCCGCAGGGCACGCTCTATGGCCGCAACACGATCGGCGGCGCGATCAAATATGTCACCCGCCGCCTGGGCGATCAATTCGAAGCAAAGATCCGCGGCTCCTATGGCAGCTACAACCAGCGCGACATCGTGGCGTCGGTCACCCTGCCGATCACCGAGGGTTTCTCGGTCGGCGGCGCCTTCGCCTATTACAAGCGCGACGGCTTCGGAAAGAACCTCTTCACCGGCGCGGATCAGTACAACAAGGACGTGATCGCGGGGCGCGTCTCGGCCGAATGGACCGGCACCGACCGCCTGTCGATCCGCGTCGCCGCCGACTATACGCGCGACGATTCCAACCCGCGGCACGGCTATCGCCTGCTGCCCAACGGCACGCTGCCCGACTTCCAGCCGATCGGCGACGTCTATGACACGCGCGCCGGAGTCGGCGACGACAATCGCGTCGTCACCAAGGGCATTTCGGGGACGATCGAATATGAACTGAGCGACGCGATCACGCTCAAGTCGATCAGCGCCTATCGCAAAGGCCACACGGACACCGTCATCGATTTCGACGGTACGCCCGGTCCGGTGCTCGACATCCCCTCCTTCTACAAGGATAACCAGTTCACCCAGGAGGTCCAGGCGCTGATTCAGACCGATCGCATCCAGGGCGTCGTCGGTCTCTTCTATCTCGACAATTCGGCCTCTGGCGCGTTCGATACGGTGATCGGCAACGCCAATCTGACCACCCTGACCTCGGGCAAGGTCACGACCAAATCCTATGCCGCCTTTGCGGATTTCTCGGTCGACCTGACCGACCGCTTCTCGGTCTCGGTCGGGGGTCGCTATACCAGCGACAAGCGCGAGGGCACCGTGTTCCGTGCCGACTATCTGGGCATTCGTTCGCCGCTGTTCGGCCGGCCGACGGCGGTCCCCTTCCGCATCCGCACCGACTATACCAATGACCGCACCGACAAGAAGTTCACCCCGCGCCTGTCGCTCAGCTACAAGCCGGTCGAGGATGTGAACCTTTATGCGTCCTGGTCGCGGGGCTACAAGTCGGGCGGCTTCGATCCGCGCGGCGACGCCATCTTCACGCCGGGCACGGTCAACGGCTACAAGCCGGAAACCGTCACCGCCTACGAGGCCGGCATGAAGGGCGCCTTCCTCGACCGCACGTTGTTCGTGAACGCCGCCGGCTTCTATTCGCGCTATCGCGATCAGCAGGTCACGACGCAGTTCCTGTCGGGAACCACGGTCGTCTCCTCGGTCGACAATGTCGGCAAGTCGCGCATCTACGGCTGGGAACTCGAACTGCGCGCCGTTCCCGACCGCGATTTCCAGGTCAACGCGTCGATCGGCTACACCAACGCCAAGTTCCAGCAGTTCCTGACGCTCGATCCCGTGACGCTGACGGTCAAGGACTTCGCCGACCAGCGCGTCTTCCAGAATACGCCGAAATATACGGCGAACGTCTCGGCGACGCTGGGCAAGGACGTCGACGGGGTGGGCCGCTTCACGATCACCCCGGCTTTGTCCTTCCGCAGCGCCTATTCGCTTTTCGAGGTGCCCAATCCGGTGCTCGACCAGAAGGCCTATGAACTGGTCGACGTCTCGATCGTCTGGACCTCGCCCGACAAGCAGTTCTCGATCTCGGGCCATGGCCGCAACCTGTTCGACCGCAAATATCGGATCGGCGGCTATAATTTCCCGGGCGCGCTGCTCGGCAATTCGGTGATCGGCTTCTACGGTCCGCCGCGGACCTTCACCATCACCGGCGAGGTGCGGTTCTGATCGGGACATCTTTCCCCGGGGGTGGCGGGGCGGCGAAAGCCGCCTCGCCCGCTCTCGTCATGGCGATGCTGTTGCTCGCCTACACGCTGAACTTCATCGACCGGCAGATCATCGGCATCCTCGCGGTGCCGATCAAGGCGGACCTGGGGCTGAGCGATGCGCAGCTCGGCCTGATGGGCGGGCTCGCCTTCGCGCTGTTCTACACCGGCCTGGGCATCCCCATCGCGATGATGGCCGACCGCTACGACCGGTCGCGGATCATGACGGCTGCGCTCGCGGTGTGGAGCCTGATGACCGCGCTCTGCGGCCTGACCCAGAATTTCTGGCAGCTGTTCGTCGCCCGCCTGGGCGTGGGTGTTGGCGAGGCGGGCGGCGTCGCCCCGGCCTATACGCTGATCGGCGATTTGTTCCCGCCCGAGAAGCGCGCACGCGCGCTCGCGCTCTACTCCTTCGGCATACCGATCGGCAGCGCTTCGGGCATCGTCTTTGGCGGGGTCATCGCCACGCTGATCGACTGGCGCTCGGCCTTCTTCATCGTGGGCTTCGCCGGCCTTCTGCTCGCCCCGCTGTTCCGCCGGATCGTCCGCGATCCACGCGGCGATCGGCCGGCGGGCACGGCGCACACCACGCTGGGTACCGTCCTTCGCCTGCTTTTCCGCAAGCCGTCCTTCTGGCTGCTCAGCATCGGCGCGGCCTGTTCGTCGATGATGGGCTATGGCCTGTTCTTCTGGCTGCCGAGCTTCCTCGTGCGTAGCTTCGGGCTCAGCCTGCTCGATGCTTCGCTTGGCTATGGCGCGATCCTGCTGACGGCCGGGCTCGCCGGCATATGGATGGGCGGCGCGCTGTCGGACGGTCTCGCCGACCGGTCGAAGGCCTATTATGCGCTGGTCCCGGCCTTCGCCTTCATCGCCACCATCCCCTTCTATGCGATGGGCATTTCCGCAACGTCGCTGACAGTCGCTCTGGCCTTCCTGTTCGTGCCGACCGCGCTGGGACTGGTGTGGCTGGGGCCCGTCGTGGCGGCTGTGCAGGCGGTGGTGCCGCGCGACATGCGCTCGACCACCTCCGCGATCTTCCTGTTCGTCAACAATCTGATCGGGATCGGCGTCGGCACCCCGGCGATCGGCTGGATCTCCGACCTGCTCAAGGCGCGCTATGGGGACGAGGCGCTGCGCTACGCGATCCTGTCGGGCACCGCCTTCTACGTAGCGGCGACCCTTTTCCTGCTGCTTGCCGCGCTGCGCCTCCCCCGTGACTGGCACGAAGAAGAAGATTGAACCTGGAGGGAGATCGGAAAGCCGCAGGCGATCGTCTATCGGTGATATACAGTCAGGGTGCGGAGCAGCTATCTCGCACCGCGAACACCCCAGAGAGTATCCCGATGAGCCAGATGATCTTCAAGATATTGCGGCCCGAGGAATGGACCGCCTTCCAGGCCTCGCGGCGGTTCGAGGGCAGTTCTGTCGATCTTCACGATGGCTATATCCATTTCTCGACCGCCGAGCAGACCAGGGAAACGCTGGCCAAGCATTTCGGCGACGCTCAGCGCGTCGCCATCCTCGCCGTCCGCGAAGAGGATGTGGCCGCCGATCTGCGTTGGGAGCCCTCGCGCGGCGGCGCGCTCTTCCCCCATCTCTATCGACCTCTCATGCTCGACGAGGTCGCTGCCTCGCAGGAGGCCGATCGCAATGCGATCCTGGCAGGCCACGGTCCTTATTCCATCGACGCCTGAGCCACCTCAAAAAGCGTAGACGAGCGAGGCGCGCGATACGGTGTCGGTGCGCTTCTGCCCTTCGGGCGCGTCGCGCTCATATTGGACATTATAGGACAGCCGCCCCTTGAGCGGACCGAACAGCAACGTCTCGACCGAGGTTGTCGAGGTAGCGGTGCTATTGTCTTTCTCGACGTAGAGCGCGACTTCCTGGGCAAGGGTCAGCCGGGGGATAGGCGTCCAGCGCAGATTGAGCCCCCCGCGCCCCGCCAGCCGCTTCTCGCTCTCTTCGGGACCGTAGAAGCTCGTGAATCGAAAAGCCGGGCCGGCATCGATTTCGAGCCGGAAGCGCGTGCTGTCCGCGAGCACAACGCCGAGGCCCGCGCCAGCCGTCAGACGATGTCGATAGCCGAGGAAACGGTCATGCTCATATTGGGTGAGGCCGAAGGCGTAATAGGAGCGGCTGATCTTGTAGCGCGGCTGCCAGGCCACCACCGCGCGCTCGGTCGTCGCGACATTGTCCGTCTCCTGGTAGTCGATCCGCGCTGTCAGATCGTGCTGCCAGTCGAGACCCGATCGCTTGAGCTTGGCGCCCCCATAGAGGCCCAATGTGCGCGTATTACCGGTCGACCAACTGCCGCCGAGTTCGACCTGCCCGGTCCACAATTCCAACATTCCCGCGCTCGCGAGCCGGTCTCGCTCCTCCTGCACCTTGCGCGCTTTCGCTTCAGCCAGGACGCGATCATGATCGGCGACCAGCGCATCGATCTCCGGGATACTATCGGGATTGGCCTTCTTGGCGACCGATACGACCGCCGCGATCGTCGCGGGTTCGTCGGAGGCAATCGCCGTCTCGATCATCGCACGCACGGGTTCGGGCAAGGGTGTGCCGAATGCAGCCCCGAAAGGGGCGATCAGGGCGGTCATACCGACCAGCGCTACGGATAATCTCATGGGCTGTGCCGATGCCCGATCAGTTGGGCAGCGGCCAAGGCCCTTTGCCGCCTTCGGCGATGAAACGATCGGTGCGCGCGGTGATCACCGGCAGCGGGACCGAACCCAATGAGAGCAACATGTCGTGAAAAGCGCGGATGTCGAACTTCGCGCCGAGCGCTGCCTCCGCACGCGCGCGCTCCTTCGCGATCTGCAACATGCCCAGATAATAGGACAGCGCCTGACCCGGCCAGCCGATATAGCGGTCGACCTCGGTCGTGATCTCATGCTCGCTGAGCGCGCTGTTGTCGCGCAGAAAGGCGATCGACTGCTCGCGCGTCCACCCCTTCGAATGGATGCCGGTGTCGATGACCAGCCGCGCCGCCCGCCACATCTGGTAGCTGAGCATGCCGAAACGATCGTAGGGCGTCTCGTACATCCCCATCTCGATACCGAGCCGCTCGCAATAGAGCGCCCAGCCCTCGCCATAGGCCGAGATATAAGTGTAACGCCGCCACTCCGGCCGTTCCTCATTCTCGGCCGCCATCGAGGTCTGCCAGCTGTGGCCCGGCGCGGATTCGTGCAAGGTCAGCGCGGTCAGCTGGAACAGCGGGCGCGACGGCAGGTCGTAGGTGTTTAGCAGATAGCGATCCTGGCCGCCCCGCCCCGCCGTGTAGAAGGGCGCGATATCGTCGGGTACCGGCACGATGCCGAAGCGGCCGCGCGGCATGCGGCCGAACCACTGGGCCGCCTTGCCGTCGAATTGCTTGGATATCCACGCCGCCCTTTCGAGCAGCGCCTGCGGCGTCTTCACATAGAATTGTGGGTCGGTCCGCAGGAAACGCAGGAAGGCCGGCAGGTCGCCCTCGAACTTCACCTCCTTCATGATGTCGAGCATCTGCGCCCGTATCTTGGAAACCTCGGCCAGACCGATGGCATGGATCTCGTCGGGGCTGAGATCGACCGTGGCATAAGCGCGGATCTGGGCGCGGTAATAGGCTTTTCCGTCGGGCCACGCTTCCGCCGAAAGCCCCTCGCGCAGCTTCGGCAGATAGTCTTGGCGCATGAAGGCGAGCAGCTTGGAATAGGCCGGGATGATCGACGTATTGATGATCGCTTCGGCCTCGGCGCGCAGAGCGTCCTGGCGCGCCTGGGGGATCGACGCCGGCAGGGTGCGGAACGGCGTGAACCATAGTGTGTCACGCGGTGACTTCGCCTCCGCGATCAATGCGATCGACTGGTCGCGACCGGCCATCGTGATCTTGGGCGGGGTGAAGCCTCGCTTCAGTCCGGCGCGCATGTTTGCACTGTTTTGATCGAAATAGCGTGGAATGTCTCGCATCAGCGACAGCATCGCCTGCGCGTCGGCCTCGGTCCGGATCGGCTGCCGCGCGACATAGCCGAGATCGGCCCAGAAGCTGCTGTCGGAGTTGAGCGGTTTCTCGAAATCGCGGAAGCGCTGGGTGTCGAGCAAGGTCTGCACCTGGACGCGGTAAACGCCGTAATCCTCCTGCTTGGCGGGGGACAGGGTCGAAGGATCGATCCTATCGAGCTCGCGAAGCACGCCGGTCCAGGTAGCCAGCCGTTCGCCTTGGGTCGCAACGCTTTCGTCGGGAAGATGGCGGGGGATGCCACCCTTATTCGACTCCTCGCTCTGGAAGCTCTTCTGCCGCCACAGCCATTCCTTGCTGCTCAGCGCGTCGAAACGATCGTCAACGGGATTGGCGTGGAGCGGTGTCGCCAGAAGCAGCGCGCAACCCAGCAGCAGTCTCATTCATCGTCTCCTTTTGCCGAGCGCGGTATCTTGGCGACGGCCGGACTCTTTTGCAAAGAAGGGCAAAGAAGGGTTGAGCCCGCATAGCCGATCGGTCCACATCGGATGAAGATGCGCTGGCTTTCGACCCTTTTACTGCTTCTCCTCGTCGCTTGCGGCCAGAGCGACCGAGGCGCGCCACCGGCGGAGCGCATAGTTCGGCTGGCCGACGACGAAGTCAAAAGCCTCGATCCCCAGAAAAGCACCGACCTTGCGACATTGCGCGTGGCGACCGACCAGTTCGAGGGGCTGACCCGCATCGACGGCACAGGTCGCGTGGAGCCCGGCCTTGCGCGAAGCTGGTCGGTTTCGTCCGATGGGCTCGACTGGTCGTTCGAGCTTCGACCGGGCCTCCGCTTCTCCGATGGTGCACCGATTGACGCAGCGGTCCTGGCGGGAAGCTTCGCGCGCCTGCGCGACCCGGCCCTGGCGTCGCCCGGCGCGGCGCTGTTCGACGCGGTGGCAAGTGTCGAGGCGGATGGCGCCACGCGGGTTCGCGTCCGCCTGCGTAGTCCGATGCCGTCCTTGCCTGAACTGCTGGCACTTCCCGCCGTAGCGGCGCTGCCGCTGCACAGGATCGCCGCTCGGGGAGAGGATTGGACGGCCGACCGTCCGCTCGTCGCGTCGGGCCCCTATCGCCTGGTCGAGTGGCGGCTCAACGAACGCCTCAGGCTGGAGCGCAACCCCCGCTGGCATTCGGGACGCGCGCCAACCGCTGCGGTGGAATGGCGGCCGGTCACCGATCGGCTGACCGCCCTTCGCAGCTTCGCAGCGGGTGAAGCCGATACGACCAACGACTTCCCCCAGACCCGCCTCGCCTGGATCGAGGAACGGCGCCCCGGCACCGCGCGTATCGCTCCTTACAATGGAAGCTATTATTTCGTCTTCAACACGACCCGCCGACCGTTCGACGATGTCCGCGTCCGCCGGGCGCTGTCGCTGGCCGTGGATCGGCGCTGGATCGCCGAGCGATTGATCGGGTTGGGCACCCAGCCAGCCTGGGGCGTGGTGCCCCCGGCCGTTGCCGGCGCACCCGGCGCGCTGCGGCCGGCCGATTCAAGCTGGAGCAAGGCGCGCCGGCTCAGCGAAGCGCGGCGTCTTCTTCGCTCGGCCGGCTTCGGGCCGGACCGGCCCCTGATTTTCGACATCCGGTTCAACAGCGATGTGGACCATCGCCGCGTCGCGGTCGCGCTGGCGGCCATGTGGCGCCCTTTGGGGGTGACAGCACATCTGCTGAACAGCGAGGCCTCGCTGCATTTCGCGGGGCTCAGGCGACGCGACTTCGCCTTTGCGCGATCTGGCTGGATCGGGGACGTCAGCGCCCCCGAAAACTATCTCGCCATTCATCGATCGAATGCCGGGGCTGTCAATTATTCGGGCTATGCCAGCCCCGCCTTCGATCGAGCGCTCGACCGTGCGATGGCGACGGCCGAACCGACCGCACGCGCGGCGGCGATGCGCGAGGCGGAGGCAATTCTCGTTGCCGACGCGCCAGTGCTGCCACTTTATCATTATGTCAGCCGCGCGCTGGTTGCCCGCCGCGTCGGGGGATGGCACGACAATGCACCGAATGTTCACCCCTCACGCCTGTTGACCCTGCGATGAAGCCGCTTCTCCCTGCCCTGCTCATCGGGACGGTCCTGCTTTCGGGCTGCGACAGCGCCAGCCAGGACGAGCGCCTCGACGTGAGCGTGATCGGACCGGCAGCGCGCCTGCGGGATCCGGCGGACGGAATCGACCGCATGCCAGATATCGTGCTCGCAGGCGCGGTCGCCCAGGGACTGGTCGGGCTGGACGCAGCCGGACAGGTTGTCCCAGGCATAGCCATGCGCTGGGCGATTTCGGACGACGGCCTCTACTATACCTTCCGCATCGCCGACGAGATCATCGACGCGGAACGCGTGGCCGCCCAGCTGCGCGGGCGGTTTCGCAGGCTCGACCCGTCCGACCCCTCCGCCATCGCCGACGCCGTGCGCGAAGTGGTCGCGGTCACGCCGGAGGTGATCGAGATTCGGCTGTCCGCTCCGCGGTCCGACCTGCTCGCCTTGCTGGCGGGGCCGGACTTCGCACTGGTCAAGAAAACGGGCGGCACCGGTCCGCTCCAGATCGACGGAAAAATCGGACAAAGCGTGCTGCTGAAGCCGGGGAGAGACGAGGTCCGGACTGAGCAGGATGGGATCGATGAGACCGTTCCGGACCGGCGCCGCATTCGCTTTCGCGGCGAGCGGGCGGCTCTCGCCGTCGCGCGCTATGCCGAGGGCGGCGCCACCTTGGTTACGGGCGGAGGCTTTGCCGACATCATGTTCCCGGCCATCGCCAAGATTGCCCCGCGCGATCTTCACATTGATCCGGCCAACGGACTGTTCGGATTTCGGGTGGGCCGCGCATCGCCCCCGATGATGGCGGCCGAGATCCGCCAGGCCTTGTCGATGTCGCTCGATCGCGACGCGATCGGCGCAAGGCTGGGCGTGGCCGGATGGCGGCCTTCGCTGGAAATCTTGCCCCCCGGCCTGACCGATGTCGCCCAGCCCAGTCGGCCGTTCTGGGCACAAGCCTTTGCCGATGTCCGGGGCGCCGACCAGCGCGCCCTTGCGTCCAGAGTGGCGACAGCCCGGCGCATCATCGGCAGCTGGCAGGCACGTGCCGACGCCACCGGGACGCTGCGCCTCTCGGTTGCGCTGCCCGACGGTCCCGGCGCGCGGCTCCTGTTCGCTGAGCTACGCCGGCAATGGCGGGCCATAGACGTCGACCTTGTCCGCGCCGGCCCCGGCGAGGGAGCCGATCTGCGACTGATCGACGAAGTCGCGCCAGTCGATCAGGCGGACTGGTATCTTTCCCATTTCCGTTGCGCGCGTGGACGACCCTGCAGCGAAGAGGCGGACACCGCGCTGGATGAGGCGCGTCGCTCCACCGACCCTGCCCTCCGTGCGCGCTTCACAGCCGAGGCCGAACAGCGACTGACCGCACTGGGTCCTTTCATTCCGCTCGCCCAGCCCGTCCGCTGGTCCTTGGCCGCGCCGGGCCTGCGCGGGTTTCAGACCAATTCACGGGCCATTCACCCGCTGGCGCCATTATTGCGGAACCAGCGCGACAGATAAGCGCTGAAACGGCATGACAGCGGATCACGAAACTATGCGGACAGCTTCAACCACCTTCGAGGATCTCCAGAAGCGCGTTCCCGGCATGGGCGCCGACCCCGCATCCGTCCGCAGACGCATCGAGGCTATGGAGGGTTTGCTCGAGCGCATGTTTGTCCTTCCCGGCCTCAACCGACCCGTGGGGCTGGACGTGATGCTGGATTTCATTCCGGTCGTAGGACCAGCGATCGGCGCCATCATGGGCAGCTGGCTCGCCTGGGAGGCACGCAATCTGGGCATGTCGAAGTGGCAGATGGCGCGTATGTTCGGTAATGTGGGCGTTGACCTGCTGCTGGGAGCTATTCCCTTTGTCGGCGCGATCCCCGACTTCTTCTTTCGGTCCAACAGCCGCAACCTCAAGATCATCAAGCGGCACCTGGAAAAACATCATCCGGCCCATGTTACGATTGACGGAATTGTCCACCGCTAGGGCCAGCCCGGGACAATCATCTTCGTTTGCAAACAGGGAAGGCGGCCCTTCGGGGCCGCCCTCGCTTCAGACTCGGTTGATCGCGCCCTTCACTTCGCCTTTGGCCTTCTGAAGGTCGCCCTTGGCTTCCTGGGCATCGCCTTCGGCGCGAATGTCCGGCCGATCCAGAGCATCGCCAACGGCGCGCTTCGTCTTGCCCGCCAGTTCATTGGCGTGACCCTTGATCTTGTCGCTCATCTCACCCATCGCAACTCTCCACCAGACCGCGAGGCATTTCGACGGTCACAGGTAGAACGCTTCAATGCGACATGGGCTCCCTCCGCATAAGAAAGGGCGCTTCGGCTTTGGTTACGGATCAGCTCTTGGCCTTCGCCCGAGCATCGGCGATAGCCTGTTTCAGGGCATCATAGCCAACTGCGCCCTTCAGCATCTGACCATTGATCACAAAGGTCGGGGTTGCGAGGGAATCGTCGATTCGGGCGGCGAGCGCCAGATTGCCCCGGATCTCCGTGGCGACCTCTTCACCCTCCACATCCTTTTGCACCTGCGCCAGGTTGAGCTTCATCGAGCGCAGCACGGCCGAGACCTTATCTCCATCGGGCCGTCCGGCGGCGAACATCTTCTCGTGGAACTCGCGGAAGGCGCCCTGTCGTGCAGCGGCGAGACTCGCCTTGGCGGCGATCTCGCTGCCGGGACCCAATATGGGAATTTCGCGCCAGACGACCTTGAGTTTGGGATCGTCGGCCAGCAGGCGGTCGACGTCGGGAACGCTTGTGCGGCAGTAACCGCATGCATAGTCGGTGAACATCACCAGGGTTACGTCACCCTTCGGGTCGCCGGCCCAGGCAGAGGCGAAGGGCTTTTCCAGCGCTTCCTTGCTTGCGGCGTAGGCGCCCTGGCTCTGCTTCTCGCGATAGCGCTCGATCGCCTCGGGAATGATCTCGGGGTGCTCGAGGATATAGTCACGGACGATCGCCTCGACATCCGCCTTGCGCGAGATACGCGGCGATGCCCCCGATTGGGCGTACCAGAGCGATCCGGCGCCCACCACGACGACGGCGGCCGTGACGATCGACACGGCCAGACGGTTGTTGTTCTGCATGATCTTCCTGATCTTCAACGCTTACGGTCGCGAGCGGAGGCACGCGCCGCAAGAGCGATGTCTTCGGCCCGGATATAGTCCGACGTACCGCGCGGCAACCGCGACATCGCCGCCTCCGCACTCGCCACCGCGAGTCCCATCTGGCCGGTCAGCGCATAGCGTTCGGCAGTAGCGAGCTGCGCGCGCGGCTCATCACCTAGCCGCGCATAGGCCATGCCGAGCGTGTACCAGGCGAAGGGATTGTCGCGATCGCGCGAGACCGCGACCTTGAGGACGTCGCGGGCCTCGTCGAGATTGGCCCGATCCTCGGTCGCCAGCAACGCGTGGCCCAGCAACGATGCGATCAGCGGAGAAGCTCGCGATCCCTGAACCGCCATGCGGAGCGGAGCTACGGCCTCCTTCGGGCGACCCGATTCCAGCAATATCTGCCCCTGAAGCTCGCGGAAATAGGGGTCTTCGGGCGCCAGGGCGACGAGCTTGTCGACCTCCTGCAGTGCCTTGTCCGGATAGGCCCCCCGATGCCAAGCATAGGCACGTGCATAATGTGCCGCCATGCTCTGGTCGGTTTCGGGATATTTGCGCAGGGCGGAAGTCGGATCGTCCATATAGCCGATCAGCTTTGCCTTGATCCGCAGAAAGCGCGCCTCGATCGCTGGATCGGTGCGCTTCTCATAGGCGGGAGATCGGAGCACGTCCGCCTTCAGCGTCGCCTCGCGCTCGCCCGATAGGGGGTGTGTCTGCATGAAGGGATCGACCGCAGCATAGGTCGACGCGTAGCGATACTCCTCCTGTTTCAGCTTCAGGAAAAAGCTCAGCATCCCCTTGCCGGAAACGTTCGCCTTCTCGAGAAAGCTCACGCCCGCTGCATCGGCGCTCGCCTCCTGGACGCGGTTGAAAGCCAGATATTTGCCCATGGCCGCCTGCTGGCCTGCCATCATAACGCCCATTCCCGCTTCGCCCGCTCCGGCCGCCGCCGCTGCAGCACCGATCAGGAGAGAGAGGATGGAAATGCCGGTGGCACCCTTGGCACCCTCTCCATTGCGGATGATGTGGCCGCCGGTGATATGGCCGAGTTCATGGGCGATGACGCCCTGAATCTCGTTGGTATTATCGGCCCGCTCGATGAGTCCGCTGTGAATATAGACCGCCTGTCCGCCGGCGACGAAGGCGTTGATCTCCTTGTCGCCGATCAGGACGATGTCGACATTATTGGGCTGCAGCCCCGCCGCCGCGATGATCGGCGCTGCGATGTCCTTCAGATAGGCTTCGGTTTCGGCGTCACGCAGAATGGACTGCGCCGCGAGCGGCTGCGTGCCGAGGGCGAGGGCGAGGATTGCGACAAGGAGTCCCCGGACCAAACCGAAGCACGAGGATATGCTGCGCGTCATGCCCATCCTCTTCCAGCTACGGGCCTTAACCCGGCGTGAAGCGCGACGGCGGGCCCCGAAAGGGGGACCCGCCGCACGCAATCAGGCGCCGAAGGTCCGCTGCCACCAGCCGCGGCGCGGCGTGGATGCGGCGCCATCGTCGGCCTCGCCGTCCGGCTTAGCCTCGGTTTCAGCCGCAGTTGCAGGCGCCGCCTCTGCCTGCGGTTCGGCGGCCGGTACGTCGACCTGAGGCGCTTTCGTCGAGACGGGTGCCTCGACCGGCTCCTCGCGGACCACATCCTCCACGGCGTCTGCGGTCAGTTCGACCGCGGACGGGGTAACCTTCGCCTTGGCGCGGCTACGCCGCTTCGGTGCAGGCTTCTCCTCGGTCGCGACAACGGCCTCGATCGGCTGCTCGGCTGCCGTTTCGGCTGCGGGCACTACGACCTCTTCCGTCTTCTTGCGGCGACCACCGCGACGCGGCTTCGGAGCGGCCTCGGCCGTCTCTTGTGCATCGGTCACAGCCGGCGCTGCGATGGGAGCCTCGACAGCCGGCTCTGCAGCCGGAGCTTCCGCCGGAACGGCCGCGTCGGACTTCCGAGCGCGGGGGCGACGGCGAGCCTTCGGCTTGGCATCCTCCGCGCCGACATCGGGTGCGACCGTATCGGTCGATGCAGGCTCCGCCGAGGCCGCTTCGACCTGAACAGCGTCTTCGCCGACGGGAATGACATCGGCCGTCTGTCCTTCGCCGCCCTCGCCCGCCGTTGCGACGGCCTCGTTCGACCCATCGTCGCCGCCCCTGCGGCGACCAGACCGGCGACCCCGGCGACGGCGACGGGGCTCTCCGCCATCTTCGTCGGCGGGTGCATCCGCAGCGCCTGGTGCCTTGTCACCATCTTCGGACGCCTCAGATGCTTCGCCCGCCTCGGCGGCTTCGCCTTCCTCGTCCTCCTGCTGAGCTTCGGACTGACCGTCCTGCTCCCGGCCACGCCCCCCACGCCGCCGCCGCCGACGACGACGACGACGGCCGCCTTCGCCGCGCTCGCCATCTTCCTGGCTCTCCGCCTCGGATTCGGTCTCGGCGTCCTCTTCCTCGAGTTCGGCCTCCTCCTCGTCGAGATCATCGTCCATCTCGATCGGCAGCGGCGCGGGCAGGCGCGGCGCGTGGCTGGGCGGCGGACCGCCAGCCTCGACACTCATCCGCGCGCCTTCCAACGTGCCGTCGGACAGGATTTCGATCATGACGCCATAGCGTTCCTCGATCTCCGCCAGTTCGGCGCGCTTGCGGTTGAGCACGTAGAAGGCGGCTTCCTGGCTGGCGCGCAGCAGCAGGCGCGAACCGCGGCCGCGAGCGGCCTCGTCTTCGAGCATGCGCAGCGCGGACAGGCCGGCCGAAGAGGCGGTGCGGATCAGGCCGGTGCCTTCGCAATGCGGGCACTGACGGGTCGACGCCTCGAGCACGCCCGTGCGCAAGCGCTGGCGGCTCATCTCGAACAGGCCGAAGCTGGAGATGCGGCCGACCTGGATGCGGGCGCGATCGTTCTTGAGCGCCTCCTTCATCGCCTTTTCGACCTTACGGATGTTCGATCCGTTCTCCATGTCGATGAAGTCGATGACGATCAGGCCAGCCATGTCGCGCAGGCGAAGCTGGCGGGCGATCTCGTGCGCCGCCTCGAGATTGGTGGCGGTGGCGGTCTGCTCGATATTATGCTCGCGGGTGGAGCGGCCCGAGTTGATGTCGATCGAAACCAGCGCCTCGGTCGGGTTGATCACCAGATAGCCGCCCGACTTCAGCTGGACGACCGGCTGGTACATCGCCGCAAGCTGGTCCTCGACGCCAAAGCGCTGGAACAGCGGAACCGCGTCGGCGTAGAGCCCGACCTTCTTGGCGTGGCTCGGCATCAGCAGCTTCATGAAAGCCCGCGCCTGACGATAGCCCTCCTCGCCTTCGACGATGACCTCGTCGATATCGCGGTTGTAGATGTCGCGGATCGCGCGCTTGATCAGATCACTGTCGCCATAGATCAGCGCCGGCGCCTGCGAGCCGAGCGTGTTCTCCCGAATCTCGTCCCACAGGCGGGCCAGATAGTCGAAGTCGCGCTTGATCTCGGTCTTCGTGCGCTGAAGGCCGGCGGTGCGGACGATGCAGCCCATGGTCCGCGGCAGCGCAAGCTCGGCCATGATCGACTTGAGACGCTTGCGGTCCGCCGCGTTCGAAATCTTGCGGCTGATGCCCCCGCCATGGCTGGTGTTCGGCATCAGAACGCAATAGCGACCGGCCAGCGAGAGATAAGTGGTCAGGGCAGCGCCCTTGTTGCCGCGCTCTTCCTTGACGACCTGAACGAGCAGAACCTGCCGCCGGCGGATCACGTCCTGGATCTTGTAGCGGCGACGCAGGTTCATGCGCCGCTGGCGGAGATTCTCCACAGCGCCGTCATCCGATCCGCCGCCGACCGATTCGCGGCGGGGACGCGGGGCGTCCTCGTCGTCGCCTTCGCCGCCCTCGGCCCGATCGTCCTCGTCCTGATCGAGATCAGGATCAGCATCTTCATCACCGGCATCGCCCTCGTCGCTCTCACGAGCGCGTAGTGCCTCTTCCTCGGCGGCATGCTCCGCTTCCTCGCGCAGGAGAGCCTCGCGGTCTTCCTTCGGAATCTGATAATAGTCGGGGTGGATTTCCGAAAAGGCGAGGAAGCCGTGACGATTACCGCCGTAATCGACGAAAGCCGCCTGTAGCGACGGCTCGACGCGCGTCACCTTGGCGAGATAGATATTTCCTTTGAGCTGCTTGCGCTCGGCCGACTCGAAGTCGAATTCCTCAATACGGTTCCCTTGTACGACCGCCACGCGGGTCTCTTCCCGGTGGCGAGCGTCGATAAGCATGCGGGTTGTCATCAAAAGCTCTCCGAACGCGGCGGCCTGTCCAGAAACGGTGGCCGCTCGCGCGATGTGCAGGGGGCGAAACGGGGACCGACGCGGCGAGCCGCATCGTCACCGGAAATTCCGCCGAAGGTGAAAACTGGATATGTGCAGCCGTCGCAAAGTCACCTCCGGCACGATGCGCCGGAAAGCAGGCTCCGTTCCGAACGCCGGCGAAGGGCCGGCGGTCTTCGGAACGGGGCGAATAATGACTCATACGATCGTCAACCTGTTACGCCGCCGCCGAAAGGCAGCGGAAAGGCCGGTTCGGCAAGGAGATCCCAACGATATGCGAGGATCGGCCGACGTCCGGACGAAAACTGCTAGCATCCGGCGGCGTTCTCGGCAAGGCATCAGCATGGCTGGACAAGCAGGGCATCGCTTTGGTTAAACTATTGCCGCTGTTGTAAAGCTGTCGGCCTGTTCGGGCCCAAACGTCGTGCGCGGGACCATTTTGCCAGGATTTGTCATCAGTCAGCGTTTCATCATCGCCCTGACCGCCCTTCTGCTCCTGTTTTCGGGAGCGGCGCATGCGGCATCGACGGTAACCGCGATCGATATCGCCGAGACCAGCCTGACGCTGCGCTTCGACGCGCCGGTGGCGACGGCCTCGGCCTTCGTGCTGACCCGGCCACAACGAATCGCGGTCGATCTGCCCGGCGCGCGGATGGGGCGCGTGGCCGCTTCGGGCGGATTGATCGCCGCAACCCGGCACGGCCAATATGATCCGAATACGGCGCGGGTGGTCTTCGAACTTACCAAGGCGGCAGTGGTCGGCGATGCGACCTTCTCAGACGATCACCGCGCGTTGACGCTGACCCTGAAGCCCGTCAGCGAAAGCCTGTTCGCTCGTGCCGTCCGCAGGGGCCGCCAATTGTTCGGCCTCGACGATCGCGCCGTCGGCAGGCGCGATGCGCAGAACGGGGGGATCACCGTGCCGCTGGATCCGCCCAAGCCGCTGCCCGTCCCTGCCGTATCCGGCGCCCGCGGCACCAAGCGCCCGCTTGTCGTGATCGACGCCGGGCATGGCGGACACGATCCCGGATCGCAGTCCGCCGATGGACGACACAAAGAAAAGGACGTAGCACTCGCCATAGCTCGCGCCATCCGGGACGAGCTCGTATCTTCCGGCCGGGTTAGAGTCGCGCTGACCCGCAGCGACGACCGCTTTCTCGTGCTCGGCGAGCGGCGCGAGATCGCCCGCAGGCTGAAAGCCGATCTGTTCATCTCGGTCCACGCCGACAGCGCCGCGAATGCCGCAGCGCGCGGGGCCAGCATCTACACGCTATCCGAAGTCGCCTCGGACCGCGTCGCCGCCCAACTCGCCGCGAAAGAGAACCGGGCGGATATCCTCAATGGGGTGGATCTTGGCGGAGAGAACAACGAGGTCTCCTCGATCCTTCTCGACCTCGCCCAGCGCGAAACGATGAACATCTCTTCGCAATTCGCGACGCTTCTCCAGCGCGAAATGTCGCCGACGGTTCAGTTCAAGGACGAAGCCCATCGCTTTGCCGGGCTCATCGTTCTGAAGGCGCCGGACGTGCCGTCCGTCCTGCTCGAGACAGGCTATATCTCGAACGAAAGCGATCTCGCCCTGCTGCTTTCGTCCCAATATCGACGCAACATTGCGATCGGCGTGCGCAAGGCGGTCGAAATCCATTTCGCGAAAAGGCTCACCGGCGAATGAGCGTCCCGGCCACGCCCTCGGCGCTCGTCGGAAGCGGCTCCACTCGCCCCGCACGCGCTTCCAAAGCCCCGCAAACCTGCTAGAGCGCGCCGGTGCCGAAGCTTCCCGCCCTTCACAATCCCTTTCCCGGATGGCGCGACCAGATCCGCCATCTCCGGCAGTTCCGTAGCTGGCGCTGGTCCGGCTATGCGCTTTGGTCAGCGGCGCTCGCCTGGGTGCTTATCTGGTTCTTCTTCGCTCGGGGGCTGCCTTCGGCCGACGCTCTGCTCGCCTATCAGCCGCCCTTGCCGACCAATGTGCGCGGCTATGATGGCGAACCCATCGCGGATTTCGCGCGCGAGCGGCGTGTGCAGCTCTCCTATCAGGAATTCCCGCCAATCCTCGTCGACGCCTTCATTTCGGCCGAGGACAAGACCTTCTTCAGCCATCCCGGAATCGACTTCGGTGGGCTGGCCGGCGCGGTCTGGGACTATGCGTCGAAGTTCGGCAGCGGGCGCCGGGCCAAGGGCGGCTCGACGATCACCCAGCAGGTCGCGAAGAATCTGATCGTGGGCGACGACTATTCGATCGCGCGCAAGGTGCGCGAGGCGATCCTCGCCTTCCGGATCGAGGCTGCGCTGTCGAAGCAGCAGATTCTCGAGCTGTATCTCAACCAGATTTTCCTGGGGCGTAACGCCTATGGCGTGCAGTCGGCGAGCCGCGCCTATTTCCGCAAGGATGTGGGCGATCTCACCCTGCCGGAGGTTGCCTATCTCGCGATCCTTCCCAAGGCGCCGTCAAACTATACCGTCGAACGCCATGCCGAGCGCGCGCTGGATCGGCGCAACTATGTGCTGCGACAGATGGAAACCAACGGTTTCATCACCGCACAGCAGCGCGCCGAAGCCTCGGCCGCCCCGCTCGGCGTCGTTCCCCGCTACGCGCCAAAGGCCGGGGTCACCGGCTATTTCATGGAAGAGGTCCGTCGCACGCTGATCGAGCGCTATGGCGAAAATGCGGACGACAGCCCCAACGGCATCTATTCCGGCGGCCTGTGGGTTCGCACATCCTATGATGCGAAGGTCCAGGAGGCAGCCGAGAACGCGCTGCGCGACGGGTTGGTGCGCTTCGAGGCCGCCCAGGGCTGGCGCGGACGGATCGCGAAGATCGACGTGAACGACGACTGGCAGCGGGCCTTGTCGAACGCCAATGTGGGTGCGGGCTATGCCAATTGGCGACCCGCCGTCGTCCTGTCCAAACAGGGGTCGCAGGCAGAGATCGGCTTCGAGGACGGCACGAAGGGCATCCTGCCCAGTTCGGGTGCCACGATGCCGCGCGCGGGCGTGGGCGGCAGGGCCTTCGATTTCCTGAAAGTCGGCGACGTGATCGTCGTACGCCAGGAAGGCAGCGCCTGGACCCTGCGCAGCATCCCCTCGATCTCGGGCGGGATGGTGATCCAGAACCCCCACACGGGCCAGGTCCTGGCGATGCAGGGCGGCTTCGACTCTCGCGGTTCCTCGTTCAACCGCGCCACCCAGGCGATGCGGCAGCCGGGCTCAACCTTCAAGCCGTTCGTCTATGCGGCCGCTCTGGACAATGGCATGACGCCAGCCTCGATCATCATCGACGGGCCCTTCTGCGTCTATCAGTCGGCCCGGCTTGGGCAAAAATGCTTCCGCAATTTTTCCGGCCAGAATGCGGGCGAACAAACCATGCGCTGGGGCGTGGAGCAGTCGCGCAACCTGATGACCGTCCGCACCGCCAGCCAGATCGGCATGGACAAGGTGGTCAAGACCGCCAAGGCGATGGGCGTCGGCGATTACCCGCCCTATCTCGCTTATGCGCTCGGCGCCGGCGAGACGACCGTGCTCAAGATGGTCAACGCCTATTCGATGTTCGCCAACCAGGGCCGCGCGCTCAGCCCGACGCTGATCGACTATGTCCAGGACCGCAACGGAAAGATCATCTGGCGCGCCGACAAGCGGGCCTGCGAAGGCTGCAACCTGCCCCGCTATGATGGCCGCCCGATGCCTCGTCCCGCGCTCCGCGCCAAGCAGGTGATCGATCCGATGACCGCCTATCAGATGCTCCACATCATGGAGGGCGTCGTCGAACGCGGAACGGCGACGGTGCTGCGCGACCTTGGCCGGCCCATGTTCGGCAAGACCGGCACCTCGTCCGGCCCGACCAACGTCTGGTTCGTCGGCGGCTCGGCGGACATGGTGGGCGGGCTCTACCTCGGCTACGACACGCCGCGGTCGATGGGCAGCTATGCCCAGGGCGGTACGATCGCCGCACCGATCTTCCGCAGCTTCGCCGGTAAGGCGATGGCGGGCATGCCGGTCGTCCCCTTCCAGGCGCCGCCCGGCATCCGCATGATCCGCATCGATCGCAAGAGTGGCCGCCGCATCTTCGGCGCCTGGCCGGACGGCAGCTATTACAGCTCGGTCATCTGGGAAGCCTTCAAGCCGGAAAGCGAACCGCGCCGCACGATCCGTCGCGACGAAATCGCGAACCGCGCCGCCCAGCAACCGGCACGGGCCACGACCGACAGCGAGTTCTTGCAAAGTCAGGACGGCATCTACTAGGGCCGTTCGTCTGGCGGATCACCGCCATCGGGAGAATCGACTCCCGCTCGGGTCCGCGCCGGCAACGGCGCCGATCGGGTTCGTACAAGATTTGGAGTGTTCTATGCGCGCCGAAGCGCAAGCCAGTGTCGATCAGATCAACCAGGCGATGGCGCTCGTCCGCCGCTTCCTGGACTGGGACCGCGCGCTGCGCCGGCTGGATGAGCTGAACGCGCGTGTCGAAGATCCAAAGCTGTGGGACGATGCCAAGGCCGCGCAGGAGGTCATGCGCGAGCGGCGGCGTCTCGACGAGGCGATTGCGTCGGTGAAGGCGATCGAGCAGGAGCGCGACGATACCGTCGAGCTGATGGAAATGGCCGAAGCCGAAGGCGACCTGTCGCTGGTCGACGACGGCGTCGCCGCGCTCGCCGCGCTCGCCGAACGCGCCGAGAAGGACAAGATCGGCGCGCTCCTCGCCGGCGAGGCCGACGGCAACAACACCTATATCGAGGTCAATTCGGGCGCGGGCGGCACCGAGAGCCAGGATTGGGCGGGTATGCTCCAGCGTATGTATTCGCGCTGGGCGGAACGCCACGGCTACAAGGTCGAACTGGTCGACTTCCATGCGGGCGAGCAGGCCGGCATCAAGTCGGCGACGCTATTGGTGCGGGGCGAGAATGCCTATGGTTACGCCAAAACCGAAAGCGGCGTGCACCGGCTGGTGCGGATCAGCCCCTATGACTCGGCCGCGCGCCGCCACACCAGCTTCGCCAGTGTTTGGGTCTATCCCGAAGTCGACGACGATATCGACATCGAGGTGCTCGAAAAGGACCTGAAGATCGATACCTATCGCTCGTCCGGTGCGGGCGGCCAGCACGTCAATACGACCGACTCTGCGGTGCGCATCACCCACGTCCCGACCGGCATCATCGTCGCCTGCCAGAACCAGCGTTCGCAGCATAAGAACAAGGCGGAGGCAATGAAGCAGCTGAAGGCACGCCTCTACGAGCAGGAGTTGCAGAAGCGCGAAGCCGAGGCGATGGCCGGCTATGCCGCCAAGACCGAGATCGGCTGGGGGCATCAGATCAGATCCTACGTGCTCCAGCCCTATCAGATGGTGAAGGATCTGCGCACTGGTGTGACGTCGACCGCGCCATCCGATGTACTCGATGGCGATCTCGACAAGTTCATGGCGGCGGCGCTGTCGCAGCGCGTCACCGGCGAGAGCGTCGAGGTTGAGGACGTCGACTGACGGCGGAGCGCGTCTGCAAGATGTACCGCCGATGAAGCACTCGTTCAGCGAGGCTCAGGCAAGGGGCCGCTAGCCTCCTCCCGTCCGGTCATGCCGGGTGAGAGGAGAGTGACCATGAAGATCAGGATGATGTTTGCCGCGATCGGCCTCGCCGTGACGGCGATCGGCGCCAGTGCGCCGGCGCAGGCCCATGACCGCTGGGACGACCGGCGTTGGAGCCATGATCGCCGCTGGGACGGCGATCGCCGATGGGACAACGATCGCCGCTGGGATCGCGACCGTCGGTGGAAACGGGATCGGCGCTGGGTCAACGAGCGGCGCTGGTATCGCGATCGCCACTATCGCACCCGCTGCTGGAACGAGTGGCATCGCGGCAGGAGCGTGCGCGTCTGCCGCTGAACGGAACCGGCCCCTTTCCGTCGGGAGGGGGGCCACACCACGCCTTCAATAGGCGCGGTCGCCCATGATGTTGCCGCCTTCCATGTAGCGGCAGACCATCACTTCGTCGCCGCCGGCGGCATCCGCGACGGCACAGCCCACCAGCGTGGTCGAGCGCCAGACGACCTGAGTATAATGGCCGACGTCGCCGATATCCCCGGTGATACTGACGTCCGGAATGGGATTGTTCCGGAAAGCCCGTTTCTCGTCTATCCAGAGTTCGACCATGTCTTCGGGCGTGTAGGCACCTTTCGTGCCCCGCCACAGATTTTCGCCTTCCACGTCCAGCGTCTCGTCATGTTCGAGATCGGACAGCCTCGAAATCCGTGCCGCCCATCGCGACGCATTGGCGGCCAGCGCGTCGCTCCAGGCCAGCGGTCCGATGCCAAGGCCGGCGCGTTCCTTGTTGTGCGTCGCCAGCACGCGCTCCTTGAAGCTTGCGAGGCGGCCGGACGGGGTTGTTGCCGACGCGGCCGATCCGGCTAGAGCGGCCGCCGTCATGGCCAGAAGAATGAACAGGTGCTTGTGCATGCCATAGCTCCTTCGTGGACGACGAGGGTGTTCACGGCTCAGGCCGTGGGGCGCATCCTTCCCAGTTCGAAGCGTTCGATCAGATATTGCGAGCTCCACGCATTGTTGGCGAAAGTCGGGAAGATGAACCGCTTGGATCCGGTGGGATCGAGTTGTCGGACGAGGCCGTCGCCAAGCGCCGCTCCCGCCGCCATCTGGTGCGGATTGAAGGTGTTGCGGACGGTCTTCATCGTCTTCGTGACCCACGCACGCTCAGCCTCGTCGAGATCGGCAGCGAGCCCGACGCCATAGGGCGTCCCGTCCGCGACAAGCCTGGCAACTGCCGCAAAATCATCCCGCGTCATGTCGAGCCAGACCGGCTTTGTGACCATCTGCTTCGGCCGGAGGATCATCGCGGTCGCCCAGACAATCCCGCCGCTGAGGTAAACATCCTGGCGGCGTTGCAGCGCGGGCGTGGCATCGATCTGGCGCCGCATCTCGGGTCCGATCGTATCGGTGTAGAATTCGGCTGCGTGGGCTCCGAAGTCGAAAGTCCGGACATCCGGCCAGCGGAGCTTTACCGCACCGGCGGTTGTTTTCGTGCCATAGGGTACGCTCAGGTCGCGAAACGGCGCGCGCCTGCCGCTGCCGTCATAGATGCCACCCTTCAGATTGCCACTGCCGATGTCGAACAAAGCCACCTCTGCCCGCTTGCGCTGGCCAACCACCCAGTCGAACGTCAGGCGCGCTTCATCGCGCGCCGTGATTACGTCCAGATGCTGGCCGGTCCGCGCCCGTAGCCTTGCGTCGATAATCCGGATGAGGGGGGCCGAAAAGCTGGCAACGCCGCTCGAGGCGATAACGCACACATCCTCCGGAGCGATACCGTGTTCGTCCGAAAGGCGATTGATCAGCCCGGCGACCAGATCCACCGTCTCCTCAGCAGCGCTCTCTTCGGCGCCCGGACGCAGCGGACTGGCGAGGACCGAAAAGGCATCGCCGACGCGGCGCGGCGCGAGGCGCTCGAAGCCTGAGGCGCCACTGCTGCCCGCAAGCATCTCGCGTGACAGATGGTAGACCGACACGGTGATGCCGCTCGCCGAGATCTCGATCATGCCATAGGTCTTGGCCGAAGGTGCAGCCGCAAGGGCTACGCCCGCCCGCCCGGCCAAAGCCCCCACAAGCGACGCTGCTGCCGCCCCCAACAGAACATCCCGCCTGGTGGTGCTCATCCAGCAAACTCCTCCCCGATCGTCGCGTCGACGCCGACTATAGCCGGCCAGCATAATAGGCCAACTCGTGGCCATTGTTCCACAGGCGAAATAGCCATGCCGAAAGATCTGGAAATGGCGTTGCCGTTACGTCACGTTGCGCCGCAACATTGCTCTGTACAGCTGGCCCTAGGGGAAGCTAGTTTATCACCGGAAACACGTGTTTCCTGTTGCATTCGCAATCATATACCAATTGTGTTGCCAGCTTGACACAGCTAGCAGGAAATACCGTGCAGGCGGCTCTTCGCGAAGGTTTCATCATGACGATTTCTTGGGCGGCCAGAAGCGGCTGGCTCCTCTTGGCCGGGACGCTGCTCGTCGCCGGATGCGCGAAAGAAAAGCCGACGCCCCCGCCCCCCGAGGCGGGATATGTCGTAATGAAAACCGAGTCGGTGCCGCTGTTCGTCGAGTTGCCGGGCCGCACCGCTGCCTATGAGATGTCCGAGGTGCGCCCGCAGGTGACGGGGGTCATCAAGGCGCGGCTGTTCACCGAAGGCTCGATCGTCCGGGCAGGGCAAACGCTCTATCAAATCGATCCAAGCATCTATCGCGCCGCCGTGAACCAAGCCTCGGCCAATCTCGAAAGCGCGCGCGCGCTGCGGGAGGCTGCTGAGGCCAAGGCGAAGCGGTTCGAGCCGCTGGCCCGGATGGAAGCGGTAAGCAAGCAGGACTATGCCGATGCGCTCGCTGCAGCGCGGCAGGCCGCAGCCTCCGTTGCGCAAAATTCGGCCCAGCTCGAGACTGCGCGGGTCAATCTCCGCTTCACCAACGTGCCGGCTCCGATCAGCGGCCGGATCGGCCGGTCCCTGGCGACGACGGGTGCGCTGGTGACCGCCAGCCAGGCGGATCCGCTGACCACGATCCAGCGGCTCGATCCCATCTTCGTCGATATCCAGCAGTCCAGCGCGGATCTGCTGGCGTTGCGCCGACAGCTGGCCAGCAGCGGTGCGGCCCCCTCTTCGGCTACGGTCTCACTGACGCTGGAAGACGGTAGCGAATATGCGCGCAAGGGGCGCGTGGAGTTTGCGGAGGCCATGGTCGACCCGCAGACCGGGACCGTGACGCTGCGTGCCCGTTTCCCCAATCCGGACGGTCTGCTTCTACCCGGAATGTTCGTGCGCGCGCGCTTTTCGCAGCTCACCGCCACGCAGGCCATATTGGTGCCGCAGGCCGGCGTTGCCCGCAGTCCCAAGGGCGAAGCGACGGTGATCCTGGTCGGCGCCGATGGCAAGGCCGTGCTGCGCACGATCAATGCCGACCGCACCGTGGGCGACAAATGGCTGGTCACGGCCGGCCTGAAGCCGGGCGACAAGGTGGTGGTCGAAGGCCTGGGCAAGATACGTCCAGGTCAGCCGATCAGGCCGGTCCCTGCGGGATCGCCGCCCCTGCGCAAGGCATCGCCGGCGAAGGCCGGATGAGCCGCGGCCGATGATATCCCGCATCTTCATCGATCGCCCGATCTTCGCCTGGGTCGTCGCGATCGTCATCATGCTCCTCGGTGCAGGCGGGCTGCTGAGCCTGCCCATCTCGCAATATCCGAACGTCGCGCCGCCCTCGATCAACATTCGCGCCAACTATCCGGGCGCGTCGGCGGAAACGGTCGAATCGAACATCACGCAGATTATCGAGCAGCAGCTGTCGGGTATCGACGGCCTGCTCTATTTCTCGTCGTCGTCGAGTTCGACCGGGCGATCCGACATCACGGTGACCTTCGACAAGGGCGTCGACCCTGACATCGCGCAGGTGCAGGTCCAAAACCGCGTCCAGCAAGCGCTGCCCCGCCTTCCTTCCCAGGTGCAGCAACAGGGCCTGGTCGTCACCAAGTCGAACAGCGACTTCCTGATGGTCGTCAGCGTGTTCGACGAAAGCGACCGGAGCAACAACCGCGACGTGGCCGATTATCTCGTCTCCAATCTTCAGGACGGGATCGGGCGTATTCAGGGCGTCGGCGACGTCAACGTTTTCGGTTCCTCCTATGCGATGCGCATCTGGCTCGATCCGTACAAGCTCTCCTCGGTCGGCCTGACGACCGCCGACGTGACGACGGCGATCGAAGGGCAGAATGCGCAGGTGGCGGCCGGGCAGATCGGCGGCGTGCCGTCGCCCGACGATCAGATGCTCAACGCGATCGTTACCTCGCGCTCGCGTCTGACCACGGTCGATGAGTTCAAGGCGATCATCGTCAAGATCCAGAGCGACGGATCGAAGGTCCTGCTGAAGGATGTGGCGCGCGTCGAACTGGGCAGCGAATTCTACAATGTGGTTGGCCGCATCAATCGGCACCCGGGCGTCGGTCTGGCCGTGCTGCTGGCCCCGGGCGCCGACGCGCTGAAGACGTCGGAACTGGTCCGCGCCTATGTCGACAACGCCTCGAAGAGCTTCCCTCCCTACTACAAGCATGCGTTTCTGAACGACGCGACCGCGTTCATCAAATTGTCGATCGAGGAGGTCGTAAAGACCCTCGTCGAGGCGATCATCCTTGTCGTCATCGTCATGTTCGTCTTCCTGCAAAGCTGGCGCGCTACGCTGATCCCGGCGATTGCGGTGCCTGTGGTGCTGCTCGGCACCTTCGGCGTGCTGGCGGTCGCCGGCTTCTCGGTGAATACGCTGACCCTGTTCGGCCTTGTGCTGGCGATCGGCCTGCTGGTCGACGATGCGATCGTCGTCGTCGAGAATGTCGAGCGCGTGATGGAGGAAGACCCCGACATCAGCCCGCGCGAAGCGACGATCAAGTCGATGTCGGAGATCAACACCGCACTGATCGCGATCGCGCTGGTGCTGTCGGCCGTGTTCCTGCCGATGGCCTTCTTCGGCGGGTCGACCGGCGTCATCTATCGCCAGTTCTCGGTCACGATCGTCGCCTCGATGGTCCTGTCCGTGGTGGTCGCACTGGTCCTGTCCCCAGCGCTCGCGGCAACTTTGCTCAAGCGTCCCAACCATGAAGATCGTGCGCGGCGTACCGGACTGGTCGGCCGCGCTTATGGCTATGGCGACCGGTTCAACGCCTGGTTCCGACGCTTTACCGAGCGCTATGTCGGGCTGGTCGAGCGCCTGTTCGGCCATATCCGCCGTGCGTTAATCGTCTTTGTCATCCTCCTTGTGGCGCTGGGCGTGGTATTCTTCCGCCTGCCGACCGGCTTCGTTCCGACCGAGGACCAGGGCAACGCCCAGCTGCAATTCTCGCTGGCGCCGGGAGCGACGCTGAACCGCACCGTAGGGGTGGCCAAGCAGATCGAGGAACGACTGAGTCAGACCGAACCAGAGACGATCGTCAACTACGGCCTGATCAGCGGCTCGGGCTATGGCGGCCAGAGCCAGAATGTCGGCCGGGGCTTTCTGGGGCTCGCGCCTTGGGATGAACGAAAGGGCAGCGAGAACAGCGCCCAGTCGATCGCCACGCGCGTGACCCGCAATCTGTCGGATATCCGCGAAGCCCAGATTTTCGTGCTCACCCCTCCGTCGATCCCAGGGCTCGGCCAGACGACCGGCTTCTCAATGGAATTGCTCAACAGCGGCAATCTGAGCCGTGAAGAGTTCAAGGCGCGCAAGGACCAGCTGCTCGCCGCCGCCGCCGCCGATCCGGATCTCGCCAATGTCCGCCTTAATTCGCTTGAGGATACGGCGACACTCGCCGTGGACATAGATTCGGAGAAGGTCGGCGCGCTGGGCATAAGTCAGGCGAGCGTCAATCAGACGCTCTCTGCTGCTTGGGGCGGGCAATATGTCAATGACTTCGTTGATCGCGGCCGCGTGAAGCGCGTCTTCATCCAGGGCGATGCGCAGTATCGCAGCAAACCCGAGGATCTCGCCGCCTGGCATGTCCGCTCGGCGACCGGACAGATGGTTCCTTTCTCGGCCTTCGCGACGGTGCGGTGGGCGCAGACGCCGAACGTACTGACGCGGTTCAACGGCATTTCCAACTTCACCCTGCAGGGCCAGGGCGCTCCTGGCAAAAGCTCGGGCGACGCCATGAAGCGGATCGAGGAGCTGGCGGCGCAGGTCCCCGGCGTTTCGGTCGACTGGTCCGGACTCAGCTATCAGGAGCGGATATCGGGGGGACAAGCACCGGTGCTTTACGCACTGTCGGTGCTGGTCGTCTTCCTGTGCCTTGCCGCGCTTTACGAAAGCTGGTCGATACCCACTGCCGTCATTCTGATCATACCGCTCGGGCTGATCGGCGCCACGCTCGCCGTGCTGCTGCGCGGGCTGGACAATGACATCTTCTTCCAAGTCGGACTTGTTACCACGATGGGCTTGAGCGCCAAGAACGCGATCCTGATCGTAGAATTCGCAATCGCCGCCGAGAAAGATGGCAAGACGGCGCTGGAGGCGGCGATCGAGGCGTCACGTATCCGCCTGCGCCCGATCCTGATGACGAGCTTTGCCTTCATGTTCGGTGTCGTGCCTCTCGCAATTTCTACCGGTGCCGGCGCGCAGGCACGCATCGCAATCGGCACGGCGGTGCTGGGGGGCATGTTCACTGCGACTCTGCTTGCGGTTTTCTACGTTCCACTCTTCTATGTGCTGGTCCGGCGAATCTTCCCGGACAAGGCGGGGCACGGGGCGAGCGCTTGATGCGGAAAAGTCTGACGTCGATCATCCTCCTGGCGACGACGAGCGCCTGCACGCTGGCGCCGAGTTACAAGCGCCCTCTGGCCGCGGTGCCGGCAACCTTGCCCGATCCTGCCGCAGCAGCCGAGGGCGAGCGGCCAGCGGCGCTCAGCTATCGTGACGTGTTCCGCGACGAGAAGCTGGTCGCGCTGATTGATCAGGCGCTGGCGAATAACCAGAATCTGAAGGCCGCCTATGCCAACGCCCGGGCGGCACGAGCGCAGGTTACGGTCGCGCGGTCGTCGCTGTTTCCCCAGATCGACGTGTCAGCCGACGTTACCAAGGCCGATAGTTCAAACGAAATCCAGTTGGGCGGCAACGCGGCCGTCGGCACGCGTGGACGGAGCACCGGCGGCGCCATCGCCACCTTCCGCACGGACGCCCAGGCCAGTTGGGAAATCGACCTGTTCGGTCGGATCCAGAGCCTGTCGAATGCCGCTCTCAACGAGTATCTGGCAACCGAAGCCGCCCGGCGCGGCGTCCGGCTGAGCCTCGTGGCAGGCGTAGCCAACGCCTATCTGACTCTGGCGACCGATCGCAGCCTGCTCGAGGTTGCGAAGGAAACCAGTGCGGCGGCCGCGAAAAGCGTCGAACTGACGCGATTGCTGCTCGAAGGCGGCGTCGCCGCACGCACCGATCTGCGGCAGGCGGAGACGGTACTGGCGCAGGCCCAATCCGACCAGGCCAATCTCGAGACGCTGATCGAGCAGGACCGCAATGCGCTACAATTGCTGGTGGGCGCTCCCGTGCCGGATGCACTGCTGCCGGCCTCGATCGAAGCGGTGGAGACACAGATCGCCGAAGTGCCGGCCGGCCTCGATTCCTCGATCCTGTTGCGCCGCCCCGACGTGGTTCAGGCCGAATATACGTTGCGCGCAGCCAATGCCCGCATCGGCGCTGCGCGGGCGGCCTTTCTGCCGCGCATCGCTTTGACCGCGCTCACCGGTTTCGCCAGTACGACGCTCAGCGACCTGTTCGTGCGGGGCGCGCGCACCTGGAGCGTCGCACCCTCAGCCACGCTTCCGATCTTCACCGGCGGCGCGAACGTCGGCAATCTGCGGGTCAGCAACGCGCAACGGGACCAAGCCGTCGCCCAGTATCAGACCGCCATCCAGACGGCCTTCCGCGACGTCTCCAACGCCCTCGCACGACGCGCGACCATCGATGAGCAATATGCCGCCAGCAGCAAGCTCGATGCCGCCGCGCAGGACTCGCTGACCCTCGCCGATGCCCGCTATCGCAACGGAATCGACCCCTATCTCACCCTGCTCGACGCACGGCGGACCGCCTATGGCGCGGCTCGCACGCTTGCACAGACCCGCCTGCTCAAGGCGCAGAATCTGGTGGCGCTCTATCAGTCGCTGGGTGGTGACGAACTGATCGACGCAACTCCGGGTCAGAACAGCCAGTTGGCCATGCGGCGCGCGGCAAACTGATTCAGCCAGCCGCCGTTCAGACTTCCAGCCGCAAGGGCGCTCCATGAATGTCCGTCGGGCCATTGCGAGCCGGCTCGCCGACCGGGATCTGCTGGGTCGGCGGTCGGTCAGCCTGCTGCTGGTCGGCATCATCCATCTGCTCGGCTTCCTTCTGCTGTTGTCGCTCGCCCCTAACGTGCTGCGCCGTGTAGCTCCTGAACTGAAAAGCTTTCCCTTGCTGTCGATATCTGACGAGCCGGCCCCCAAGGTCGCGGCAACGTCCAGCGCACCGCGCCGTCGGGTGAAGGTTACGCCGCCCACGCCTCCGACCACCCCTGAAGTTCCCAAGCTGCCATCGAACATCATCTGGATGACGTCCGAACAGTTCCATGCCACCGATATTTCCAAGCTGTCGCCGCGCGTGGCGAAGGACGCGTCGGGCAGCGGCGGAGAGGCCACAGCGGAGGCGCAGGGAGCCGGAGAAGGCCCCGGGGGACAAAAGCTCTATCCCGCGGACTGGTATCGCGAGCCGACGACCGCCGAGATGGCCTTCTATCTAAAAGGCAAGCGTCAGGCTGGGTGGGGCATGATCGCCTGCAGGACGGCGCCGCAGTTCCGCGTCGAGGATTGCCAAGAGATCGGCGAGTCCCCGACCGGCTCGGGTCTCGCCAATGCCCTCCGCCAAGCGTCGTGGCAATTCCGCGTCCGGCCGCCCAGCATCGGCGGCAAACCGCAGGTCGGCGCCTGGGTGAAGATCCTGTTCGATTTCCAGTTTGGCGTGATGAAATAAACGCAGGCAACCGTTCAGCACATGGTCAGTTGATCTCGGACAATGAACCGCCGAGACAATGGGACCAGAGAGATGACCAGGTTGTTCTTCGTTGCTTTGCTTTCCACCGCCACCATCACCCCCGCCATGGCGCAGCTGCAGTTGGGGGAGCGCCCGATCACCCGCGCTGAGGTCGCCAAGGTGGCCAAGGCACAATTTGCCGAGATGGACACCAACAAGGACGGTTATGTCAGCCCGGCGGAATTCGAGACCTATCGGGAAAAGCAGAATGCGCGCCCCGATCAGGGGCGCGGCCTCACGCATATCGGCCGCAGCTGGTTCGACAAATGCGACACCGACGGCGACGGTCGGGTGAGCCTTGCCGAGGCGCAGGCCCGTCCACTCGGGCTGTTCGACATGGCCGACACCGACCACGACGGCGTCGCCAGCCTCGCCGAACAGCAGATCGCGTCGATCTTCATCCGCTGAGGCTGCCAGGGAGCGCCGTTCAGCCTTCCGCCTTCACCTTGAGGCGGAAGGCATGGAGCAGCGGCTCGGTATAGCCGTTGGGCTGCTCGACGCCTTCGAACACAAGGGCGCGCGCCGCTTGGAAAGCCAGGCTCTCGGCTTCGCGTCCCGCCATGGGCTGGTACAGCGGGTCTCCCGCATTCTGGGCATCGACTTTAGCCGCCATGCGCGACAGCGAAGCGTCGATTTCCTCCGCCGACGCCACGCCGTGTAGCAGCCAATTGGCCATATGCTGAGAGGAGATGCGCAAGGTCGCGCGGTCTTCCATCAGGCCGACATCGTGAATGTCGGGCACCTTCGAACAGCCCACGCCTTGATCGACCCAGCGCACCACATAGCCGAGGATGCCTTGGGCATTATTGTCCAGTTCGGCCCTGATCTCCTCTGGCGTCCAGTTATGGCCCTGTGCGACCGGCACGCTCAGCAGACGATCAAGGCTGGCGACAGGCTCCGCCCGCCGTTCGTCCTGCCTGGCGAACACGTCCACCTCATGATAATGAGTCGCGTGCAGCGTTGCGGCTGTCGGCGACGGCACCCATGCGGTGTTGGCGCCCGTGCGGGGATGGCCGATCTTCTGGGCCAGCATGTCGCCCATCCGGTCCGGCGCCGCCCACATGCCCTTGCCGATCTGCGCCTTGCCCGACAGACCGCAGGCGAGACCGATCTGGACGTTGCGATCCTCATAGGCGGCGATCCAGTCGCTGGTTTTCATGTCGCCCTTGCGGATCATGGGGCCGGCGCGCATCGAGGTGTGCATCTCGTCACCGGTGCGATCGAGGAACCCGGTGTTGATGAACATGATGCGGTCCTTCACCGCCGCGATGCAGGCGGCGAGATTGGCCGACGTCCGGCGCTCCTCGTCCATCACGCCGACCTTGAGCGTATGACGGTCCAGGCCCAGAAAGTCCTCGATCGCGTCGAACAGCCGGTTGGTAAAAGCGGCTTCCTCCGGACCGTGCATCTTCGGCTTGACGATGTAGATCGAACCCTTGGCGCTGTTGCGGAAACGGCCCTGCCCCCGCACGTCATGTAGGGCGATCAGGCTGGTGACGATGCCGTCGAGAATGCCCTCCGGCGCCTCGCTGCCATCGGGCAGCAGCACCGCCGGGGTCGTCATCAGATGACCCACATTGCGCACGAATACCAGGCTGCGCCCCGGCAGGGTGAAGGCCGAACCGTCGGGTGCGACATAGTCGCGGTCACCGTTAAGGCGTCGGGTGACCGTCCGTCCGCCCTTTTCGAAACTCTCCTCCAGATCGCCTTTCATCAGGCCGAGCCAGTTGGAATAGGCGAGAACCTTGTCCTGCGCATCTACGGCGGCGACCGAGTCCTCGAGGTCGCAGATCGTGGTCAGCGCGGATTCGAGGATCACGTCTGCCAGGCCTGCCGGATCGTCGCGCCCGATCGGGTGGGCGCGGTCGATGACCAGTTCGATGTGCAGGCCGTTATGACGCAGCAGCAGATTGTCACCTGCACGGCCGACCAACTGGGCCGGATCGGCAAGAGTCGGCGCACTGCCGTCCCAGTCCGTCCAACTCTTGCCCGCCAGCGGAACCGCCCGATCGAGGAACGCCTTGGCCCACGCAATGACCTGGGCTCCGCGCGTAGGATCGTAGCCCGGACCCGCCGGAGACCCCGGAATGGCATCGGTTCCGTAGAGCGCGTCGTAGAGACTGCCCCAGCGCGCATTGGCGGCGTTGAGCAGAAAGCGGGCGTTGAGAATCGGCACGACCAGCTGTGGCCCGGCCGTCGTCGCCAGTTCGGCATCGACATTCGCGGTGCCGACGGTGAAGGGCGCGGGCTCTGGCACGAGATAGCCGATCGACAGCAGAAATGCCTTATAGGCGTCCATGTCGATCGCCTTGCCGGCACGGCCCTGGTGCCAGGCATCGATCTGCGCCTGCAGTTCGTCGCGTCGCGCGAGCAGCCTGCGATTGTCCGGCGCGAAGCGCGCAAAGATGTCGGCGGTGGCCGCCCAGAAGGTCGAGGCTTCGATCCCCGTGCCGAGCAGAGCCTGCTCCTCGATGAAACGGACGAGCTCGTCCGCCACCTTCAGCCCTGCCCTGTCCACCATCGTCGTCATGTCAGCCTCGTCACCAGATAAGAGGCGAGAGGATTAGCGCAGGCGCGGATTGGAAACTACGGAGATAATATGCGAAACATTCATTCTTAAAGAGAATGAATTATCCTCCCATTCGGCCAGTGCGGAACCAGCGGCGGGACGAACCCAGCCGCATGAGCTCGCATCCGCAGTGTCGGCACACGGCATGGGTAATGCCATTGATCTCGGCGCGGCTTCCGCTCACGGCGGAATGGCGGCCGTTCTCACAGGCAAGGGCGCTGGCTTTTGCGGGTGAGGCGGAACTCGGCAATCTGGAGACCGAGGTAAGAGGCATGGCGGACATCCTTTCCACCGAGTTGGCGTGGATGCTCTCTGCTAGTGCCGTTTTGCCGCCTTATTTCACCCCTGAAACCTGGGCCGTCATTTTCCGACAGCTTGCCACTTCGAATCCCGTGCGCGCCGTTCGGCGGTTGCATCCAGCGGTTCGCCGGTCATCATGTCCTGCGCTTGCCCCATGATCGCAGCCTCCGCCGACCCGGCCTGGCGATAAACACCACCTTCGGAACCGCTGCCCGCGACATAACGCCGCACCGTCCATCCGGCGGCCTCGCGACAACCGATGCCGGCGCCCCCCGGTCCGCTGAAGGTTCGGCAGAGCGTTCCGTTCTGCCCGGACGGAAAACTGACACCGATCCGGTACGCGCCCGACGGCGACGAAGCGAGTTGCTGGTTCAGCGCTTCGGCAAGATCGCCATTCGCGACCAGAACGCCCGCACGATCGGCGATCGGGCTTCGATCAGCATCCGGCAGTTGCTGTCCCACCATGACGCCGGCGACGAGGGCGGCCGCCATGGCCGCGGCGATCCCCGCATAGGATTTCTTGGCCGGTGGTTTCACTGGCAAGGCGATGACGTTGGAATGCTGCGCCACCAACGCGGCCAAACGCTCAGGAACCGGCGCCTCGGCTACCGGCGCGAAATGCCCCGTGATGCTGTCGGCGAGGGCCCGATGACGCCGCACGCTTTCGGCCAGCGCTGGATCAGAACGCAGACGCTTTTCGAACCGCAGCCGCTCGAGCGGCGGCATCTCGCCATCGACATAGGCCATGATCTCTTCGTCGCTCATGCCCGTTCTCCCAGAATGTCCATCAGCGCTTGTCGGCCACGCACGAGGCGCGACGTGATAGTTCCCATCGGCAGGTCGAGAAGCTCAGCGGCTTCGCGATAGGCGAGCCCCTCCACCAGCACGAGTGCGATAACCTCGCGTTGTTCCGGCGGCAGAGCGGCCATTGCTCGGTCGACGTTAGTCAGTTCGATGCGCGCTTCGATCTGCCGGTCGGCCGCGTCCGGCAGGTCGAAGCCAGCGGCGTCAATCGCCACCGATTCGCCGCGCCGTCGCCGCGATCGCAGTTCGTCGATCCAGCAATTGCGGATGATCCGATACATCCACGAGTCCAGCCGGGTCCCCTCCGCCCATTGGCTCTCGGCCTTGAGCGCCCGCTCCAGAGCCAGCTGGCACAGATCATCGGCATCCGCGACATCGAGCGTCAGCGAACGCGCGAAGCGCCGTAAGCGGGGCAAAAGATCGAGCAAGTCCCGTTCGAAACCCGTCACATTCCCTGTCCTCCACAGCTGGCGCCATGGGGATGAAACGATGGCGGAGCGGCGTTTCATCCCAGGCAACCGACAAAAGCGAACGGCGTTCTGTCGTAACGGCCATGAAAGGAATCCGATCCGATGCCCCCCCTTCACGCCAGCCTTGCACTCGGTGTCGCGGTCCTGTCGGCTTCGGCGGCCGCCGCGCAGTTGCTGCCGCAGCTTTCGCCTACCCTGGGGACGACAATCGGACGGACGCTCGACGATGTCTCGGAGATCGGGAACGAGGCCGGCCGCCCCGTTCGATCCGGTTTGGACGAGATAGACAGCGCGTTGGAACGGCTCAGGCGTACCCGACTGGGCACCCTTGCGGCGCTGGTTCGACAACACCCTGACGATCTTGCACTCGACCTTCGCGGTGATCCTGCAGTCAGGGACGAACTCCTGTTGCTGGACCCCGGCGCCGATGCGATCGATGCAGCGCGTCGGGCGGGCTTCGGCGTTATCGGCGACGACGCTGTGGAAGGTCTCGATATCCGCGCCGTCCGACTACGCGTCCCCGCAAACATGGATCTCGCGCGAGCCGAGCGACGGCTACGCCAGGTCGTGCGCCGCGCCACGATTCAGTCGAATCCCGTCTACCGTCCCATGGACGTTGTCGCACCGCAGATCGGATCGAAATCTGTTGCTCGAACAACTACGTCAGCGCGTGTCGTGGTCGGACTGATCGATGGCGGGGTCGCCAGTCTGCCCTCCTTTTCCGGAGATCTCACGTCGCGTGGGTTCGCGGCAGGCGCCCCCGTCGCGAACGATCATGCCACGGCCATAGCGTCGATCCTCCTGGGCCATGGCAGGATTCCAGCGCTGCTCCGCGACGGCTCACTGCTGTCGGCAGACGTCTACGGTCGCGATCCTCGCGGCGGAAACGCGCTCTCGATCGCCCGTGCCCTCGGATGGCTGGCTGGCTCTGGCGTACGAATCATCAACATCAGCCTTGTCGGCCCGGACAATCCCTTGCTGGCGAAAGCCATCGCGGCTGTCGACAGGAAGGGCGTGGTGGTTGTGGCTGCCGTCGGCAATGACGGAGCCGCCGCTCCGCCCGCCTACCCCGCTTCCTACCCACAGGTCATCGCCGTCACTGGCGTGGATGCGAAGGGAAGGCCGCTGATCGAGGCCGGTCGCGCAAAGCATGTCGATTTCGCGGCACCCGCTGCAGACCTGATCGGGGCGGATGCCGAGGGCGACTATCGCCCTCTGCGCGGAACATCCTATGCAACCCCTTTCGTTGTGGGAACGCTCGCCAATCTCGATCCGCGCCAAAGGGCAAGCCGAGGCGCCGCCGTGGCCGCGCTGAGCCGCCTTGCGGCGAAGCCCACCAACGTCCGTGCCGATCGGGTCGGCCGGGGCGTCGTCTGCTCCAGATGCGCCACGCGATGAGCCGCTCATAAAAATTTTGGGCCGGGCGGATTAAAGATCAACGAGCCCTCGTTGCCTCTTCGGGATGGCGGAGACGCCACCGAAGCGAAAGGACGAGAGCATGACGAACATCATGAAGACTGTCATGTGCGGCGCAGCCGCGGTGATTGCGATGAATTCGGTTCCTGCCCAGGCCCAATTGCTGGGCGGCGGCGGACTGGGTGGAGCGATCGGCGGTGGCGTCGGAGGCATGATTGGCGGAACGCTGGGCGGTTCCGATCTGACCGGCGGCGTTGGCCGCGCCGGGTCGTCGCTGTCGGGAACTGTCGATGGCCGAGGGTCGGCGGCCACATCCCATTCGGTCGACCGGCGAAAGGGCAAGGCATCCGCAAGCGGAAGCGCGGCCGGAGCGCTCGGCGCGACGGCGGGTCAGGCGACCACTGCGCTCGGCGGCTCCGCGTCGGGAAGCGCCGACGCCCAGCTTGTCGGAACCGATACTGTCCGCTCCGCAGCTGGCAGTGCGCGATCTGCCGTCGGACAGACGATCGGCAATGCGCAGGCAGCCGCTTCGCAAGCGACCGCCGGTGCGGGTGGCACGGCAAGCGGCGGCGTGAACGGCGCGGGACAGGCCGGCCTCGGCCAGCTCGCCCTTGCCGGCAGCGCCGCGGCCAACGCTGCAGGCAGCTTCGACGTGGCTCCCGGAATGGTGGTCCGCGACATGACGGGCAAGGCGATCGGCACCGTCAGTGACGTGCGGACCACGGCGCAAGGCGCGGTTCAGTCGGTGGTGATGGAAGTGGGCAACAGCACGGCGACGCTTCCGGCCGCCAATTTCAGCGGCTCGGGCAATGTGCTGCTTTCGGCCATGACCAAGAATGAGGTCAAGCAGACCGCCCGCCGGCAGGAAAAGTCAGAGACTCAGCCGAAGAGCTAGAAACGACGGGAGCGGGTCGGCCCCCCATCTGCTCCCGCCGCTATCGGCACCCGTCTCACGGGCCCGAGGAGGCCGTGCCGTCTGGAGGCGGCACGGCCTTTTCGATCATCGAAGATCAGATCGACAGGACCAGATCGAAATAGAAAACCTTCGCATCGCCCGTCGCGGGAGCGTTGGGAGCGTTCTTAAGCAGAGACGACTTGACGAGCCAGGCTGCACCCGTGTCGATCTGTACGCGTTCCGGCACGATCCAATAACGGAAGCGAGCCTCACCCTGATAGCCGGCGAAGCGCCCCGACTGCCCCCGCGTGTCAACGACACCTGTGGATGAAAAGCTGTCCCGACGACTCTCGGCCCATGCGGCCCGCGCCATAACGAAGGCGTCCCATTTTTTGCTCGGCGCAATATCAAGCCTGATACCGGGCGAAACGATATTCGCCCGACCGAGCGGACCATAAAGGCTGGTCGGGCCAAATTCGAACCGGCGCGCGCCATAAAGCGTGTCGAACCGACCGTATTTTCCGGGCTCGCGCTTGTCACCCGAGGCAACGTCCATATGAACCGAAAGCCGCGGCTTCAGCTTGTCTGCGAAACCGTAGCCCACCTCCGCATGGGCGAACCAGGCCTCGACGTCGAGATCGGACAAATCGGTCACACCTGTCGTGCGTCGCGTCTTGCCGAACTGATAGGCGGCTTCGATGTCATGATCCCACTGGCCCTTGGCGGGCTTGCGGAAGGCGCGTGCGCCTACGGTCCATAAACGCCGGTTTCGCGTCAGCCTGGTCGGGCTGTCCTTCTCACGCAGGCCGAAAGCATAGGCTTCGACCACGCCGCCGAGGGTCTTCGGAACGGTCAGATGGCCACCGAAGAACTGAAGATCGGTCGTCTCCTTATCCCACTTCACCTTGTCATCGCGGATGCCGTTCGCGTCTTCCGGCAGACGAATCTGCGGCATCGACCAAAGGAGCTGGATCTTGTAGCCGTCGCCAGTCGTCCAGTCGGCGAAGACGCCGGTATAGGCGTTGGTCGTGTTACGATAATTTTGCCGCGACACGAGACGACGCGAGCCGATGTTGAGCGTGAAGCGTCCGGCCTTGATCTTGCCATGGCCGCTTTTGGCGCCCTTACTGTGATCGCCCAGCTTCACGCCCGCATAGGCCTGAACGAGCTCCATGGCGTTGACCTCGGTCGTACCTGCACTGGACAACCTGTCCTGCCCATAGGTCCGCGCGTCCCACAATTCGCCACCCACGAAGACGTCGCCACCGTCATATTCAGCAGCGAGCGTGGTCTTGAGCGACAGCATCTCGTCGCTGGGGGCACGCCCCCGGCGGAACTGCCCTCCGAAGGCCTCGAACCGCGTACGCATGCTTGCCGTGATGGTCAGATTATCCGGCGCGCCCAAAGCGGTGGCAAGCGGCCCACGCTCGGCCATGGCAGGTGACGCAAACAGGCCCATGAAGAGTGCAGACGACAGCAGATGAACAGGCTTCACGCTCTAAATCCCCGAAGCGAATGATAGCCGTCGGCGTAACGGAGAAAGTTTAACCGGCTGTCGACGCCCCGTCTTTGTATCGCTGTTGAGCTAAGACTTTGGTCTAGCTGTGTGATTGCTTATCGACGCCCTCTCGCGCCCGCCGCAGGATGACATAGAGCGCACCCGCTCCGCCATGGCGGGGATGCGCATTTCGCACGGCGGCAATCCTGGCGGCGTGGCGTGAGGTTTCGAGCCATTGGCCAATCGATGCCCGGATGAGCCCCCTGCGAGGACGGCCCTCCCAGTCTCGATCATTCTGTCGGGGAGGCTTGCCCGTGATCACCAGCAACACCCGCACCCCTTCGGCGATCGACTGATCGAGAATTCGATCGAGCAAGCGCTGCGCGCTGTCGAGCGTGTGGCCATGCAGGTCGACGGTCCAGTCCGGATCGGTGACGCCCCGGCGGAGGCGGCGGTCCCATCCCCCGTCGAGCGTATCGGCGAGCGGCTTCTGCTGGGTCAGCGGGGTGGACGCCTGCACGCGCAACGGGGGGACACGGCCGCGCTGCATACGAGGCACAGCGGCTTCGGGTGACGGCGGGTCTGCGGTTGCCGAAACAGGCTTGCCCGTCGATCTCAGCGACCGTCCGGGCAGCGGCTTTACCGTGGCGGTGACGCGCTGCCAGAGCGCGACTTCGTCAGGATCGAGCCGCCTGCTCACGCCGGTCCGCCAGGCGGGCTGCAGCGACGCGCGGAATGAGCAGCCATGCCTGGCCGCGCCCGCTCATCCCGCCCGCGATTATACGGGCCTGATCGCCAGCGCCCCAGAATGTATCGAACCGGTTCGCACCCTTGATCGCCCCCCCGGTATCCTGCGCAACCCACAGACCGTTTGCCTCGGGCCGGTCGAGTTGCAGGATCACCGGCGCACCGAGCGGCACGAAGGCCGGGTCGGCCGCGACGGTGACGCGACCCGTCACCGGCACATTCAACGCACCGATCGGCCCCGGCCCGGTCAGTTCGCGGAAGAAAACCCAGCTCTTGTTCTCGCGCATGATCGCGCGGCCTTCCTCGGGGTTGGCGCGCAGCCAGGCCATGACCCCCTGCATCGACAACTGCCCAGGGCCGAGCAGGCCCCGGTCACGCATGAGCTTGCCGATGCCGACATAATCGCGGCCGTTCTGCCCGTCATAGCCGATGCGCATGACCGAACCGTCGGGCAACCGGAGTCGACCCGATCCCTGAACCTGCAGGAAGAAGAACTCGACCGGATCGGCAGCCCAGCCGATCTCCAACGCCTTGCCGCTCAGCGCGCCGCCCTCGATCTCGCCGCGGTCGGGATAGGGCACCAGCTTGCCGCCTTGGACGCGTCCACGGATCTTCTTGCCCTTCATGTCGGGGAAGAAGTCGCCCAGATCGCCTTCGACCAGATCGGACGGTCGCTTGTAGACGGGGACGTCGTAGCCCGGCTGCTGCGTGCGGGATCCGGCAATCTCGGGTTCGTAATAGCCGGTGGCATAGGCCTTGCCGCCGCCGACCTGGATCACGCTGAGCTGATTGGCGAAGAATGCGCCCGCGTCGCCATCGGGCCAGCCCGTAGCGCGCGCGCAGGGTTCACTCCAATCGCCGGACTGGGTAAGCCCGCTTTGATCGCTGCGCCGCTGCAGCGCCGGGCAGGAAAGACGGAATGCGACGAGCGCCGCTCGCGCTGCATCGGGATTGATCGCGAACGATCCGAAGGCGGGGCCGGGTTGCAGCCCGCTCTCCACGGCAGTGCGCGGTGCTGCGGCCGAAGGCGCTGGAGCAGACGGGGTAGGCGTCGGCCGGGGCGCGGCTTGACCGGCCGGCAGCGCAGGCTGGGTTGGAACGTGCGGTTTTGGAACAACGGTACAGGCCGACAAAGCGGCTAGCGCGGAAACACCCGCGACGAGGCGGCGGATCACGCGGCCTCGTCGGTTTCGACCAGCATCCAGTTGGGATCGTCCGCGCGCACGTGACGGCTGAACGTCCACACATCGTGCGTGGGCACGGCATCCGACAGCGAGCCCGCCAGCACATTGCCCTCGGCATCGCGCGTCACAGCGGCGATGTCGGCGTCGAAGCGGACCGTGACATGCGCCATCTGCCCGTTCATCCGCGCCTGTTCGACGACGGCATTTTCGATCGACACGAGGCGATTGTCGAGCGTCTCGCCCGCAGTCTTGCGCTCCTCGATCGCGGCAGAGAAGGCGTCGAACACGTCATCTTCGACAAGACGGCGAAGCGTGTCGACATCGCCGCGCCAATAGGCCTCGAGGATCATCCGATAGGCCGAACGGGCGCCTTCCAGGAACTGCGCCGGATCGAAGCTTCCGTCTGCGGCCTGAATGGCGCGCACGCCGGCTTCGGCGCGCGGCTCGACCGCTGCGGGGCGAGCCTGAGGAGGGGGCGACATATTATCAGGCAGCGACCGCCCCGCGCCGATCGGCGCAGGCGCGGCTTCGGCAGGCCGGGCGATGGTCTGCTCGTGACCCGTGCGACGGCCGAGCACGCTCCACAGGCGAAACGCCACGAAGAGAAATACCATCGCTAAAATGACAATCGTCGTCACCGGGCCTCCAATACGCTGCCAGAACGCACAACATAGGGACAAAGGCCCCAACTTTCAAATGACTCGGACCCGCTGAACTTTCGGGCAGCGATACCGGTCTGAGGCAGACCAGCTACGACGGCAACCGCGCCATTGCTCCCCCCCGCCCTGCCTGCTAGGCGCGAAGCGCATTGCCGGGCGCGGGCGGCCCCTGCCCCGGCTCAACGAACCAATGGAAAGACGTGCAATGAGCGAAGAGACGGGCGCCACCGAAATGCTGGGCAATGGCCAGGACAATCTGCCGCAGGTCGCCATGATCGCCCAATATGTGAAGGACCTGTCGTTCGAAAATCCGAGCGCGCCGGGCATCTACCAGGCGCCCGAGCAGCCTCAGATCGACGTGCAGTTCAACATCGGCTCGCAGCTGGCCGGCGAAGATGTCTACGAAGTCGCGCTGAAGATCGAGATCAAGGCGACCCAGGGCGAATTGACCTCCTATGTCGTCGACCTCGTCTATGCGGGCCTGTTCGGCATCCGCAACGTGCCGGAAGAACATATCCCGGTCTTCCTGTTCGCCGAGGCCCCGCGCCTTCTGTTCCCGTTCGCCCGCCGCGTCGCCGCCGACGCGATTCGCGACGGCAATTTCCCGTCGCTGGTGCTCGAGCCGATCGACTTCGGCGCGCTCTACATGCAGCAGGCGCAGCAGCAGCAGGAACTGGCCGAAGCCCAGCCGGCCGGGGAAGCCTGATCTGCTGGAATCCGTCTGACCGTCCTTCCCGTTTCACCGGGAAGGACGTTCGGGGACCGACTGCATGAACCTGCTCAAAGCCAGTGCGACCATCGGCGGGTTGACCCTGGTCAGCCGGATCGCCGGCTTCCTGCGCGACATGCTGATGGCCCGCTTCGTCGGCGCGGGCTTCGCATCGGACGCTTTCCTGATCGCCTGGCGGCTGCCGAATCTGTTCCGCGCCCTATTTGCGGAAGGGGCCTTCTCCGCCGCCTTCGTGCCGATGTTCAACCGGACGGTCGCGGAGGCAGAAAAAGACAAGCCGGGCGAGGGCCTGACGGTCGCATTGCGTTTCGCCGAGGACGTGCTCTCGGTCCTGCTGCCGATCCTGATCGTCTTCACCGTGATCATGATGCTCGCCGCTGGGCCGATCGTGTGGACGATGACCGGCGGCTTCCCCGATGGCGGCCCTGAAAAATTCGCGCTGGCGACCGAATATACGCGGATCACCTTTCCCTATCTGATGCTGATCTCGCTGGTGTCGCTGCTCGGCGGTATCCTGAATTCGCTTAACCGCTTCTGGGTCAACGCGGCCGCGCCGATCCTGCTCAACCTCTGTCTTATCGCCGGGCTGCTCTTCTTTCGCGGGCATAGCGACGTCGAGACCGCGCGGACACAGGCGATCGCGGTCACCGTGTCGGGCGCCCTGCAACTCGCATGGTTGGTCCTCGCCTGCTGGCAGGCCGGCGTTCGGCTGCGCGTGCGCCTTCCCCGTCTCAGCCCGGAGGTGAAGCGCTTGCTCAAACTGATCGGCCCGGCCGCACTGGGTGCTGGCGCGGTGCAGTTCAACCTGCTGATCTCCACCACCCTCGCCGCGCGCTTCCTGCCCGAGGGCTCGGTCTCCTATCTCTATTATGCCGACCGGCTGAACCAGTTGCCGCTGGGCCTGATCGGCATCGGCGTCGGCACCGCCATGCTGCCCAGCCTCTCGCGCCAGCTCGGCGGCGGCGACCGGCAGGCTGCGCTCGATACCCAGAATCGCGCGATCGAGCTGGTGCTGCTGCTCACTCTGCCAGCCACCGCCGCGCTGATGGTTTCGGCGACGCCGCTGATCCGCGCGCTGCTCCAACATGGCGCTTTCACGCCCGCCGACACGATCGCCAGCGCCCGCGCGCTCGCCGCCTTCTCGCTCGGCCTGCCCGCCTATGTGCTGATCAAGGTGCTGACCCCCGGCTTCTACGCGCGGGCCGACACCAAGACGCCGGTGCGCATCGCGCTGGTAGCGATGCTCGTGAACCTCGTCCTCAACCTCGTGCTGATCTGGCCCCTCGCCCATGTCGGCCTGGCGGTATCGACCGCAGTCTCGGCCTGGGTGAACGCCGGCCTGCTCTATGCGACGTTGCGCCGACGTGATCATTTCACGGTGGACGATAGGCTCCGCCGAACCGGCATCAGGCTGATCGCAGCCACGCTTGCCATGGGCATTTTGCTGTTTTTCCTGAACCCCTGGATCGATCCCTGGACCGGCCGCAGCCTGCTCGAGCGCAGCGCGGCGCTGGCCGTGATGATCGTTGCGGCGGCGGTCGTCTATTTCGGTCTGGTATTCGGCCTTGGTGCCTATTCGCTGTCGACGTTGAAGGGACAATTGCGCCGACGTCGGTGACCGCGGCTGGACGGCGCGCTTGACTCGGTCGGGCGCCGCCCCAATAGCCCGGCTACCATGACCCAAAAGCGCACAGTCTCGGGCATCCAGCCCACCGGCAACCTCCACCTCGGCAACTATCTCGGCGCGATCAAGCGTTGGGTCCAGATGCAGGAGGAGGGCGAATGCCTGTTTTTCCTCGCCGATCTGCACGCGATCACCGTGCACAACGATCCGGCGACGCTGGCCTCCAACATCCGCGAGATGGCGGCGGCACTGGTTGCCTGCGGCATCGATCCCGACAAGGCGATCCTGTTCCGCCAGCGCGATGTGCCCGCCCATGCCGAGCTGTGCTGGCTGCTCAACGGCACCGCCCGCATCGGCTGGCTGAACCGCATGACGCAGTTCAAGGAGAAGTCCGGCAAAAACCGCGAAGGCGCCTCGATCGGTCTTTATGCCTATCCGGTGCTGCAGGCGGCCGACGTGCTGCTCTATCAGGCGACGCATGTTCCCGTCGGCGAGGACCAGAAGCAGCATTTGGAACTGGCGCGCGACATCGCGACGAAGTTCAACACCGACTTTGCGGTCGAACTGTTCACCCTGCCCGAGCCCGTCATCGGCGGCCCGGCCGCGCGCGTGATGAGCCTGCGCGACGGATCGTCGAAAATGTCGAAGTCCGATCCGTCGGACATGAGCCGCATCAACCTGACCGACGATGCCGAGACGATCATGTCGAAGGTCCGCAAGGCGAAGACCGATCCCGAGCCGCTGCCGGACACGGTCGAGGGGCTGGAGGGCCGGCCGGAGGCGCGCAACCTGGTCGGCATCTACGCCGCCATGACCGACACGACCCCGGCCGAGGTGCTGGCGCAGTTCGGCGGACAGGGCTTCGGCGCGTTCAAGCCCGCCTTGGGCGAAATGCTCGTCGAGCGGTTGGGACCAATCGCGGAGCGGCTCCGCGCGCTCAAGGAGAATCCGGCGGAGGTCGATGCGATCCTTGCCAAGGGCGCCGAAAAGGCCCGCGCGCTTGCCGCTCCGACCCTCACAAGCGCCTATCAGGCGATGGGACTGTAAGAGATAGGGGGAGGGCTCCCGGCCGAAGGGCGCCCTCCTTTCTCCTCAGGCCTTTGCGGCCGCCTTCTTCGCCGGCGCCTTCTTGGCGGCAGGCTTCTTTTCCGCAGCTGCCTTCTTGGGCGCCGCCGCTTTCTTCGGCGCAGCCTTCTTCTTGCCCTTGGCCGGCGGCCCCTTGGCGGCCCGCGCCGCCAACAGTTCGAGCGCCGTCTCCAGCGTCATCTCGTCGGGATTGGCGGTCTTGGGCAGCGTCGCATTGGTTTCGCCATCGGTCACATAAGGACCGAAGCGCCCCGCCATCAGCTTGACCTCGGCATTGGTCACCGGACTGGTGCCGAACTGCTTGAGCGGCTCGGCCTTGCCGCGCTGACGACCGCCACCGGCAGCCGCCTCGGCGAGCTTCACGACCGCCGCGTTCATGCCGGTCTCGAACACCTCAGCCGTCGAGCCGAGGCGGGCATATTTGCCGTTGTGCGCCAGATAGGGGCCGAACCGACCGATCGAGGCGGTGATAGGCTCGCCCGTCTCGGGATGCGGGCCGATCAAACGCGGCAGCGACAGCAGCTTGAGCGCCCAGTCCATGTCGAGCGCATCCGTGCCGACGTCCTTCGGGATCGATGAGCGCTTGGCATCCTTGCCGTCGCCGAGCTGGATATAGGGTCCGAAGCGGCCCGCCCTGCGCGAGACCTCGAGCCCGCTCTCGGGATCGGTGCCGAGCACCACCGGACCCGCATCCGCGCCAGCATCGGCAGCGCCCGCCTGGGCGAAGCGGCGCGTATATTTGCATTCGGGGTAGTTGGAGCAGGCGATGAAGGCGCCGAAGCGCCCGCCGCGCAGCGACAGGCGCCCTGCCCCGCACACCGGGCACTGACGCGGATCGCTGCCGTCCTCCTTCTCGGGAAACAGATAGGGCGCGAGGAACTCGTCCAGCGCGGCCGTCACCTCTGACGGCTTCTGCTCCATCACCTCGGCGGTCTTCGGCTTGAAGTCCTTCCAGAAGGCCTCCAACACCGCCTGCCAGCCGGCACGGCCGCCCGAGACGTCGTCGAGGCTCTCCTCGAGATGCGCGGTATAGTCGTAGCTGACATAGCGATCGAAGAAGCGCTCGAGGAAGCTGGTGACCAACCGCCCGCTTTCGCTCGGCTGAAAGCGGTTCTTCTCGACCGTCACGTATTCGCGGTCCTTGAGCGTCTGCAGGATCGAGGCATAGGTGGAGGGGCGGCCAATACCGAGCTCCTCCATCTTCTTGACCAGGCTCGCCTCCGAATAGCGCGGCGGCGGCTGGGTGAAGTGTTGCTCCGAATTGACCTTCTTCTTGGCGGGGGCGTCGCCTTCCTTCAGGCGCGGCAGGCGGCGGCTCTCGTCGTCGGCCTCGTCGTCGCGCCCTTCCTCGTACAGCGCGAGATAGCCGGGGAAGAGGACGACCTGGCCGGTCGCGCGGATTGCGTGCTGGCCGGTGCCATCGGTCATGTCGACCGTGGTCCGCTCCAGCCGGGCCGAGGCCATCTGGCTGGCCAGCGCGCGCTTGAAGATCAGGTCGTAGAGCCGGCCATGATCGCCGCTGCCGGCACGGTCGCGCGAGAAATCGGTCGGCCGGATCGCTTCATGCGCTTCCTGCGCATTCTTGGCCTTGGCGGTGTATTGGCGCGGCTTGTCGGGCACATAGGAAGCGTCGTAGCGGTTGGCGATCGCACCGCGCGCCGCGGCGATGGCGCTGCCGTCCATCTGCACGCCGTCGGTTCGCATATAGGTGATCGCGCCGTCCTCGTAGAGCGCCTGCGCCAGCCGCATCGTATGGCTGGCAGAGAAGCCGAGCTTGCGGGCGGCCTCCTGCTGCAGCGTCGACGTGGTGAAGGGCGGCGGCGGATTGCGCGTCAGCGGCTTGGTCTCGACCGTCGCGACCGAGAAGCGGCCCGCTTCGACGTCGGCCTTGGCAGCGTCGGCATCCTTGCCGTTGCCGATCGTCAGGCGGTCGATCTTCTGCCCCTTCCAACGCACGAGGCGCGCGACGAAGGGGATGCCGTCATGCTCCATATCGGCGGTGATCGACCAATATTCCTGCGGACGGAAAAGCTCGATCTCGCGTTCGCGGTCCACGACCAGGCGCAGCGCCACCGATTGGACGCGGCCCGCCGACTTGGCACCCGGCAACTTGCGCCACAGCACCGGCGACAGGGTGAAGCCGACCAGATAATCGAGCGCGCGCCGCGCCCGATAGGCGTCGATCAGATCTTCGTCGAGCTCGCGCGGATTGGCCATCGCCTCGGTAACGGCGGGCTTGGTGATGGCATTGAAGGTAACGCGCTGGACGGTCTTCGGAAGGGCGCGGCGCTTGCCCAGCACTTCCTTCACATGCCAACTGATCGCCTCGCCCTCGCGATCGGGGTCGGTCGCGAGAATCAGCGTGTCGGCCTGCTTGGCCTCGTCGGCGATCGCCTTCAGCTGCCGCGTCTTGTCGGCATAGGCTTCCCATTCCATCTCGAAGCCATTGTCGGGATCGACCGATCCGTCCTTGGCCGGCAAGTCGCGAACATGGCCATAAGAGGCGAGAACGCGGTGGCCCGGACCGAGATATTTCTCGATGGTCTTGGCTTTGGCGGGCGATTCTACGACGACAAGCTTCATGGCGGTTTCAGGCATTCCTCTTCGGAGCGCATAGGCCAGGGGCCTACGCACGCGTACACGTACGAAGGTGGCTAGACGCTTCGCCCCTCGTCAAGGGCGGGCATCCCGGAAATGTCACGCAGTCAGACTGACCTTGCCGCCGGCGTGGCGCTCTAGCCGGCCCGCGAGTTCGAGATCGAGGAGCACCGCCTGGACGGCAGGGGCCGAGGCGCCACACAGGCGGATCAGTTCGTCGACCGGCAGCGGAACCGGACCGAGCAGGCCGAGCACTGCGTCGCGATCTCCATCGCCGACATCCTTGTCCGGGCTCGACGCGAACGGCGGCAAGGGCGGCACCGAAACGCCGCCGATCGGCGACAGCGACTCGATGATGTCGTCGGCGGACTGCACCAGCGTCGCGCCTTCTCGGATCAGCAGATTGCAGCCCTGCGCCCGGGGATCGAGCGGCGAGCCGGGTACCGCCATCACCTCGCGGCCGAACTCTGCGGCGAGACGCGCTGTGATGAGGGACCCCGACTTGGGCGCGGCCTCGACCACTACCGTCCCCTCGGCCAGCCCCGCGATGATCCGGTTGCGGTGGGGAAAATGCCGCGCCCGCGGCTCGACGCCGGGCGGCTGTTCGGCGATCAGCAGACCGCGTTCTGCAATCTCCGCCTGAAGACGATCATTTTCGGGGGGATAGACGATGTCGATGCCACCGGCGATCACGGCGGCGGTGCCGTGCTCGAGCGATCCGACATGCGCCGCCGTGTCGATGCCCCGCGCCAGTCCCGACACGACCAGCCAGCCTTTTGCGGAAAGATCATGCGCAAGCTGCCGGGCAAAGCGCATCGCCGCGCCGCTGGCGTTGCGCGCACCGACCATGGCGACTGCCCGCCGCTGGAGCAGCGCAGGATCGCCGCGCACCACAAGCATGGCGGGCGCGCCATCGCAGCGATCGAGCCAGACGGGATAGAGCGGCTCGCCCCGGAATATCTGCTGCGCGCCGATCCGGTCGATCTGCTCCATCTCGCGCAGGGCGACAGCGGCGTCGGGAATGGCCGGCATCGCGCCGCCATTGCGCCGGACGAGTTCAGGCAGAGCCTCGATCGCGGCACGCGCGCTACCGAAGCGGACGATCAGTTGAGCATGCGCGACCGGGCCGACCCTCGGCGTCCGGATCAGGCGGAGCCGAGCCAGCCGCTCTTCATGATCGAAACTGCCGGACAGTTCAGCCTTCCCCTACCTTGGGCTCGGTGCCGTCGAGCAGGCGGGCGATATTGCCGCGATGCTTCCACACCACCAGCAGCGTCATGCCGAGCATCACCAGCACCGCGTCCGACTGACCGCCCACCGCAGCCGCCATTGGCGCGGCCACAGCGCCCGAAAGACCGCCCACCGAGGATCGCCGGCTAACCGCGAGCATAGCCAGCCATACCAGCGCGAAGGCGAGGCCGGCGGGCCACCAGATAGCCAGCGACACACCCAGCATCGTGGCGACGCCCTTGCCGCCGGCAAATTTCAGCCAGACCGGATAAAGATGCCCCAGGAACGCTGCACCGCCGGCCCACAACGCAACGTCAGGCTGGATCGCGCCTGCGATCAGTACGGCCGCCGCGCCCTTGCCGCCGTCGAGCAACAGGGTCGCCGCCGCCAGCCCCTTACGACCGGTGCGCAGGACGTTGGTAGCGCCGATGTTGCCCGAGCCGATCTGGCGCAGGTCGCCGGCTCCACCCAGCTTCGTCAACACGATACCGAACGGGATGGAGCCGAGAAGATAGCCGGCCAACAGCAACAAAATAGTCGTCGACGAAAGCATGTACGAACCCGTTCCCCAACATGGTTTGTGCGCAGCATAGTCGATGAGGGGGGCGGCGCAACCGATCCGGTCGGCGAACCCCGTTGCGATGCCCGCGCCCGCCCCTTAAGTGGAAGGCGATGGCCGATGATCGCCCGATCCTGATGTTCGATTCCGGGGTGGGCGGCTTGTCCGTCCTCGCTCCCACTCGCGCGCTCCTACCGCACGCTTCCTATGTCTATGTCGCCGACAATGGCGGCTTCCCATATGGCATCCGCAGCGAAGCCGAGATTGCCGCGCGTGTCCCGGCCCTGCTTGGACGTCTGGTCGAACGCTATCGCCCTCGCCTGGTGACGATAGCCTGCAATACGGCCTCGACCATAGCGCTGGCTGCGGTCCGGTCGGCGCTCGACCTGCCGGTCGTCGGTACGGTGCCCGCGATCAAACCAGCTGCGGAGCAGTCCCGGACCCGCGCCTTTGGCGTGCTCGGCACCGATGCTACCGTGAGACAGCCCTATGTCGACGATCTGTCGGCACGCTTCGCTGCGGACTGTCTGGTCCTGCGGCACGGATCGGCAAAGCTGGTGCAACTTGCCGAAGCCAAGCTCCGCGGCGAGCCGACCGCCCCCTCCGACTACCGGTCGGTGCTGGCAGGTCTGCTCGACCAGCCCGGCGGCGGCGGCATCGATACGATCGTGCTGGCCTGCACCCATTTCCCGCTGGTGGCGGAAGAACTGGCAGCTGCGGCACCGCGCCCACTGCACTTCGTCGACGGCGGTCCCGGTATCGCGCGCCGCATCGCGCATCTGACCGAGGGGCAGGCCTGGCCGCACGCACCGTCGGGTGAGGCGGTCTTCACGGCACCGATCGATCCATCGCCGGCGCTGCGATTAGCGCTGGCCGATCGGGGGCTCGAGCGCATTTCGATCCTGTGATCGAGAATGCGCGATTCTCTGATCGGGAATATTAGGAATTGTTCGCACTGGTATTTGGCCGTCCCTCGCCGTAAAAGGCCAGATGTTTAGCCCTTTGGCGAAAGCCAGGGCGCTGGGGAGCAGGGCTCTTGGATTATCAGCGCGTATTCACCCAGGCGATCGATCGTCTGCACGCGGAAGGTCGCTACCGCGTTTTCATCGATATCCTGCGCAACAAGGGCATGTTCCCGAACGCGCGCTGTTTCGCAGGCCATAACGGTCCGAAGCCCGTCACCGTCTGGTGTTCGAACGACTATCTTGCCATGGGCCAGCATCCCTCGGTGATCGCGGCGATGGAAGAGGCGCTGCACGACGTCGGCGCCGGATCGGGCGGCACCCGCAATATCGGCGGCAACACCCATTATCACGTCGACCTCGAGGCCGAACTGGCGGACCTGCACGGCAAGGAAGGCGCGCTGCTCTTCACCTCGGGCTATGTTTCGAACGAGGCGACTCTGTCGACCTTGGCCAAGGTTCTGCCGGGCTGCATCATCTTCTCGGACGAACTCAACCATGCCTCGATGATCGCGGGCATCCGCAATTCGGGCTGCGAGAAGCGGGTCTTCCGCCATAACGATCTCGCCCATCTTGAGGAATTGCTTGCCGCCGAAGACCCCGATGCGCCGAAGCTGATCGCGTTCGAGAGCGTCTATTCGATGGACGGCGACGTCGCCCCGCTGCACGCGATCTGCGATCTGGCCGACAAGTATAACGCGATCACCTATCTCGACGAAGTCCATGCCGTCGGCATGTACGGCCCGCGCGGTGGCGGCATTTCTGATCGCGACGAAGCGGCCAGCCGCATCACCGTGATCGAAGGCACGCTGGGCAAGGCCTTTGGCGTGATGGGTGGCTATATCGCCGCCGATCAGATGATCATCGACGTGATCCGCAGCTATGCTCCGGGCTTCATCTTCACGACCTCGCTGTCGCCGGTGCTGGTTGCCGGGGCCCTCGCCAGCGTCAAGCATCTCAAAGCTTCGTCAGAGGAGCGTGACGGCCAGCAGGCAGCGGCGGCGACGCTGAAGAAGATGTTCGCCGATGCCGGCCTGCCGGTCATGCAGACGACCACCCACATCGTTCCGCTGATGGTCGGCGATCCGGTCAAGGCCAAGAAGATCTCGGACATCCTGCTCGCCGAATATGGCGTCTATGTGCAGCCGATCAATTATCCGACCGTGCCGCGCGGCACCGAGCGGCTTCGTTTCACGCCAGGTCCTGCGCACAGCGAAGAGATGATGCGCGAGCTTACCCAGGCGCTGCTCGAGATTTGGGACCGGATGGAGATGCGGCTGGCGGCCTGACCGCTCGCCCCTTCTCCGCTCGGGATCAGGCGGCGCGAAGCTGCGATACGAAGCGCTCGGTCACCCGCTGCAGCTGCCGCGACTGATCGAGCAGATTTCCTGCCGCACCTCGCACTTGGCTCGACAGTTGCTCGGCCTCGCCGGCTACCGCCGCGACATGGTTGACGCGCGCTGCCATCTCGTCTGCATCCTCTGCCGTGTGCCGCGCATTGGCTTCCAGCAGTTGCGCGGTGTCGCGCTGAGCTGACAGCATCTGACGGATTCGGGTCGCCGCGACGCTGAGGTCTTCAACCACGTCGAGCACATCGCCTAGCGAGTTCTCTGCTACACGCGCACCGGCATGAACGCGGTCGATCAGGGCGCTGATTTCCTCGGTCGCGCGCGACGCCTGCGTGGCAAGGCTCTTGACCTCGGTCGCGACCACGGCGAACCCCTGCCCCGCCTCGCCGGCGCGCGCAGCCTCGATCGTAGCATTCAGCGCAAGCAAATTGGTGTTCGAGGCGATCGCCTGAATTTTGCCGGTAAACTCCCCAATGTCGGTCGCCCGCGCGGACAATGAACGAACCGCCTTGTCGCCCGTCGCCGAATTGGACCGCGCGCGGTCGCTCAATTCCGCCTGCTGGTCGACGCTCTCGGCTATGCCCGCAATCGAGTGGGATAAATGACCGACGCTTTGCGCGACGGTGCGGGCCGCTTCCGACGCGCGCGCCGCCTGCTGCGCAACGGCCGCGCTCTGCTGGCTGCTGTCATGGGCGAGATCGCTCAGAGCCGATGCTGCGGCTTCCAACTGCACGGCAGCGGTACCAAGCGAGGTGACGACGCCATGGACTGACGCTTCGAAATCCCCCGCCAGAGCGACCAGTTCCTGCCGACGGGCAAGCTGCAGTTCCTGTTCGCGCTCCTCGCGGCGGAGCCTCTCGGCAGTGGCCCTCGACTCGGCCTGTGCCGCCGCCGCAAGCGCCTGCTCGGCCGCCCCTTGCGCAGCCCTGGCTTCGCTGGCTGCGGCTTCAGCTTCCCGCGCCAGATTTTCGCTCTCGTGCCGCGCCTGCCCCTGTCGGATCAGCAGATCGGCCAATTGCATGGTGATGTGGCTGAGCAAGGCGCATTGCAATACGACCGCTACGCCATGGACGAACACCCGCATTAAATCGCCACCGCCATAGAAGACCCACTGTGGCGCGACATAATCAAGGACGAGGTGGTGCAGCGCGACCAGTCCGGAAGCGAGGACGATCGGCCGCCAGTCACACAGGATGGTCAGGCTTGCCAGCGCGACGAAGAAATACATGTGCATGTCCATCTGCCACTGATGGCCGGACATGCTGTAGACCAGGATCGCCGGCTGCGCGGCCGCAAGCGCCCCGACGATCATCCTGCTCTTCGCGTCATGCCGCTTCCGCACCACGGCGCGCATCGGCAGCACGTTGACCAGGACAGACACGAACACCGCCACCGGTGATGGCGCGAGCAATCCGAAGGACATCGCCAGAGCCAGCAGCACCGTAAAGGCGGCGCTGCTCCAGCTGATCAACTTGATCCCGCGGTGGCGCAGGCCATCGAGTTCGACAATACGCATCGGATCTCCGGTAACGACCGCCGGCGCCGCGAATCGGAAGACCGACGGTTCCGGGCGGAAATCTCGCTTCCCTCCCTATGCTTACAGGGTTAGCGAATGGCTAATGCACCCCTGCACCAAGGGCTGGCGCGATTTTCACCCTGCCGTCGACGTCGCATATTGCCGCACGCGACGCTTTGGCCTATATGACGGTCACTTCTCGACATTGGAAACTCTGACGAGGCCGGTAGCGAAAGCTTCCGGCGCAAGACCTGCTGCGTTTCGAACAGGAGCCATGATGGCGGATATCGCCGCGCTGACGACGTTGATCGAGCCCGAAGCGAAAGCCCTCGGGCTAGAGCTCGTGCGCGTCGCTTTTTTCGGCGGCAAGAGCGATCCGACCCTGCAGATCATGGCGGAGCGCCCGGACACGCGCCAGCTGGACATATCCGATTGCGAAGCGCTTTCGCGGCGCATTTCCGAGAAATTCGACGAGTTGGACCCGATCGAGGAGGCCTATCGGCTGGAGGTCAGTTCCCCCGGCATCGATCGGCCGCTGACCCGTGTTCAGGACTGGATCGACTGGGCGGGCTTCGACGCACGGGTCAAGCTCGCGTCTCCGCTCGACGGCCGCAAGCAGTTCGACGGTCGCATCATCGCGAGTGATGGCGACTCGGTGACTCTCGGTGTAAACAAATTGGGTGAGGTTGCGGTACCGCTGGCGCAGATCGCCAGCGCGAAGCTGATCCTGACCGACGCTCTCATCAAGGCCACCGCGCCGCTCTCGACCGAGGGCGCGGACAAGATTCAACTGGAAGGATAAGTCGTCATGGCCACCGCCATCTCCGCCAACCGGGCCGAGCTTCTCGCAATTGCCGACGCCGTCGCCCGCGAAAAGCTGATCGATCGCGAAATCGTGATCGAGGCGATGGAGGACGCGATCCAGCGCGCCGCCCGTGCGCGCTACGGCGCCGAGAACGATATCCGCGCGAAGATCGATCCCAAGAGCGGCGACATGCGCCTGTGGCGCGTGGTCGAGGTGGTCGAGCAGGTCGACGACTTCTTCAAGCAGGTGTCGGTGCCCGACGCCCAGAAGCTGCAGAAGGGCGCTGCCATCGGCGACTTCATCGTCGACCCGCTGCCCCCGATCGAGTTCGGCCGCATCGCTGCGCAGGCTGCCAAGCAGGTGATCTTCCAGAAGGTCCGCGACGCAGAGCGCGAGCGTCAGTATGACGAGTTCAAGGATCGCGCCGGCGAGATCATCACCGGCGTCGTCAAGCGGGTCGAGTTCGGCCATGTCGTCGTCGACCTGGGCCGGGCCGAAGGCGTCATTCGCCGCGACCAGCAGATTCCGCGCGAGGTCGTCCGCGTCGGCGATCGCGTGCGCAGCCTGATCCTGAGCGTCCGTCGCGAGAATCGCGGCCCGCAGATCTTCCTGAGCCGGGCGCATCCCGACTTCATGAAGAAGCTGTTCGCGCAGGAAGTGCCCGAAATCTACGACGGCATCATCGAGATCAAGGCCGCCGCCCGCGATCCAGGCAGCCGCGCCAAGATCGGCGTGATCAGCCATGACGGTTCGATCGATCCGGTCGGCGCATGCGTCGGCATGAAGGGCAGCCGCGTTCAGGCCGTCGTCCAGGAAATGCAGGGCGAAAAGATCGACATCATCCCCTGGTCGCCCGACACCGCCACCTTCGTCGTCAACGCGCTGCAGCCTGCCCAGGTCTCGCGCGTTGTCATCGACGAGGAGGAAGAACGCATCGAGGTGGTCGTTCCCGACGATCAGCTGAGCCTCGCCATCGGCCGCCGTGGCCAGAATGTCCGCCTCGCCAGCCAGCTGACCGGCAAGGCTATCGACATCCTGACCGAAGCCGACGCCAGCGAGAAGCGTCAGAAGGAGTTCATCCAGAACTCCGAGATGTTCCAGAACGAGCTCGACGTCGACGAGACGCTTGCGCAGCTGCTCGTGGCCGAAGGCTTCGGGGCACTCGAGGAGGTCGCCTATGTCGACCTCGACGAACTCGCCTCGATCGAAGGCTTCGACGAGGAGCTGGGCGCCGAGCTGCAGAGCCGTGCGCAGGAAGCCCTCGAGCGTCGCGAAGCGGCTGCTCGCGAGGAGCGCCGGTCGCTCGGCGTTGAGGATGCGCTCGCCGAGCTGCCCTATATGACCGAAGCCATGCTGGTCACGCTGGGCAAGGCGGGCATCAAGACGCTGGACGACCTGGCCGATCTCGCCACGGACGAGCTCATCCAGAAGAAGCGCGCCGACCAGCGCCGTCGCCAGAACGACCGGGGGGACCGCGGCGATCGCGGCGGTGAAGAGAACAACAAGGGCGGCGTTCTGGCCGAATATGGCCTGAGCGAGGATCAGGGCAACGAGATCATCATGGCCGCCCGTGCCCATTGGTTCACCGACGAGGCCTGATCGCCCATGCCTTTCGTCGACATCCGCATCGCCGGCACTGCCAGCCGCGCCCAGAAGGCCGCCATCGTCGCTGACGTGACGGCAAGCCTCGGCGCGCACCTCGGCAAGCCGGCAAGCGCGGTGCAGGTCACGATCACCGAAGTGTCGACGGAGAATTACGGCTCAGGTGGCATTCTCATCGCCGATCGTCCGACGAATCCTGCGCAGGAGGTCGCTTCTGCGAATGGCCCACGATGACCATGATCCGCTAATCGTCGACACCGACGCTCCTCGCCTTTCCGGCGGGAGCGGGAAGGCCGCGCCTGAGCGCAAATGCATCCTGTCGGGCGAACGCGATCCGCGCGCCAGTCTCATTCGCCTCGCCGTCTCGCCCGATGGCGTGGTGCTTCCCGACCTGCGCGCAAAGGCGCCGGGCCGAGGCGCGTGGATCGGCGTCGATCGGGCTGCCCTCGAGACGGCGCTCGCCAAAGGCAAGCTCAAGGGTGCACTATCGCGCGCCTTCAAAACCAGCGACATCACCCTCGCGCCAGAGCTGCCGGCCCTAATCGAGGACGGGCTTTTGCGCGCTGCCCTCGATCGGCTGGGCCTCGAGATGCGGGCCGGGTCGGTGCTGACGGGAAGCGACCGTATCGGCGAGGCTGCCCGGCGAGGCCAGCTGGCGCTGCTGCTCCACGCTTCGGACGCGTCCGAAGACGGCAACCGGAAGCTCGACCAGGCCTTTCGCGTCGGCCTCGATGCGGAGGGAGAAAACCTGCGCGGGGTAGTAATTCCGGCGGATCGCACCATATTGTCGATGGCGCTTGGGCGCGACAATGTGGTACATATAGGTGTGACTGTGCCGGCATCCGCCGCGCGCGTCGCAGACGCTTTGAGCCGCTGGTGCGGTTTCATTGGACGTTCGGAAAGCGCTACAGCCTTGCGGAACCTATCCGCAGGGTCCATCCGCGCTACGGAATTTTGAAGTTCGAAGTGAAGGGTTCGGTTACCAGATGAGCGATAACGACAAGCCGAAACTGGGAATGCGCGCGCCGCTGGGCCTCAAGCGCACGGTCGAGACGGGCCAGGTGAAGCAGAGCTTCAGCCATGGCCGGTCGAACACCGTCGTCGTCGAGGTCAAGCGCCGCCGCGTGCTCGGTCGGCCGGGCGAAGCCGAGCCCAACGTGGTCGAGGAGGTTGCGGCACCCGCGCCCGCCACGCCGGCGCCGCCGCGTGCGCCCGCTGCTGCGGCTCCGTCTGCGCCGCGCCCGGTGGCTCCGCCGCCTGCGGCACGCCCTGCGCCCGCCCCCATCACGCGCGCCATGTCGCCGCTCGAGCGGCGGGAAATGCAGGAGCGCCTGCTGCGCGAGGCCGAGGAAGCGCGGATGGCCGCGCTTGAAGAGACGCGTCGTCGCGAAGAGCGCGCCAAGGCTGAAGCGACCGAAGAAGAACGGCGTCGTGCCGAAGAGAATCGTCGCGCGGAGGAAGAGGCCGGACGGGCAGCCGTGGAAACGGCCTCGCAGCCTGCCGTCGAGGAGGCCCCGGCCCCCGCACCCGCGCAGGAAAACGGGTCTGCTCCGGCAGCGCCCGTTGCCGAGACCGCCGCACCGGCCGAGCGGCCGACCAGCAGCGTTCCCCCGCCCCGCCGCTTCACCCCGGTGACCCCGGCCAAGCGCCCGGAGCCGCCGCGTCCGCAACAGCGCGACCGGAAGGGCGACGATCGCCGCCAGTCGGGCAAGCTGACCGTGACCCGCGCGCTCGACGACGACAGCGGCGCCCGCGCGCGCTCGCTGGCAGCGCTCAAGCGCGCCCGCGAAAAAGACAAGCGGGCCCACCAGGCCGGCACGGTCCAGCAGAAGCAGGTCCGCGACGTGGCCGTCCCGGAGACGATCACCGTCGGCGAGCTCGCCAACCGCATGGCCGAGCGTGGCGCCGATCTGGTCAAGGCGCTGTTCAAGATGGGCATGCCCGTCACCGTCAACCAGTCGATCGATCAGGACACGGCCGAGCTGCTCGTCACCGAGTTTGGTCATAACATCAAGCGCGTGTCCGATTCCGACGTCGATCTGGTCACCGCCGACGACGTGGATTCCGACGACACGCTGGTCACGCGTCCGCCGGTCGTCACGATCATGGGCCATGTCGACCACGGCAAAACGAGCCTGCTCGACGCGCTGCGCGGTACCGACGTCGCTTCGGGCGAAGCCGGTGGCATCACGCAGCATATCGGCGCCTATCAGGTGCAGGTGAAGAGCGGCAGCAAGATCACCTTCCTCGACACGCCGGGCCACGAAGCCTTCAGCGACATGCGCGCGCGCGGTGCGAACGTCACCGACATCGTCGTGATCGTCGTCGCCGGCGACGATGGCCTGCGGCCTCAAACGATCGAGGCGATCAGCCACACCCGCGCGGCGGGCGTCCCGATGATCATCGCGATCAACAAGATGGACAAGCCGGGCTCCAACGCCCAGCGCGTCCGCGAGTCGCTGCTGCAGCACGACGTGCAGGTCGAGAGCATGGGCGGCGACGTCCAGGAGGTCGAGGTTTCGGCGCTCAAGAAGACCGGCCTCGACGAACTGATCGACAAGATCGAACTGCAAGCCGAACTGCTCGAGCTCAAGGCCAATCCCGACCGTGCCGCCGAAGGCACTGTGGTCGAGGCGACGCTGGACAAGGGCCGTGGCGCCGTCGCCACGATCCTGGTCGGACGCGGCACGCTCAAGGTAGGCGACATCTTCGTCGTCGGCGCGGAGAGCGGCAAGGTCCGCGCGCTGATCGACGACAAGGGTCGCAACGTGAAGCAGGCGGGTCCGTCCCAGCCGGTCGAAGTCCTCGGCCTGTCGGGCGTGCCCAGCGCCGGTGACCAGCTGGCGGTCGTCGAGAACGAGGCCCGCGCCCGCGAGGTCGCCGCCTATCGTGCGGGAGTCATTCAACAGAAGCGCACCACAGCAGCTCCGGCCAGCCTGGAGTCGATGTTCTCGGCGCTGCGCGAGCAGAAGGCTCAGCAATATCCGGTCGTCGTCAAAGCCGACGCCCAGGGTTCGGTCGAAGCCATCGTCGGCTCGCTCAACAAGATTTCGACCGACCTCATCCAGGTGCGCATCCTGCATGCCGGGGTCGGCGGCATCACCGAGAGCGACGTGACGCTGGCGGCCGCCTCGCGCGCGCCGATCATCGGCTTCAACGTTCGCGCCAATGCGAAGGCCCGCGAGATCGCCACGCGCGACGGCGTCGCCCTCAAATATTATGACGTGATCTACGATCTTCTCGACGAAATCCGGGCAGCGATGGCCGGGCAATTGGGTCCGGAATATCTGGAGCATGTCGTGGGCCGTGCGGAGATCCGCGAGGTCTTCTCTGCGGGCAAGCACGGCAAGGCCGCCGGTCTGCTGGTTCTGGAAGGGTATATCCGCCAGAAGCTGCGCGCTCGCATCCTGCGCGACGACGTCATCATCTACAACGGATCGATCTCGTCCCTGCGCCGCTTCAAGGACGATGTTCCCGAGGTTCGCGCCGGCCTGGAATGCGGCATCACGCTGGAAGCCACGACCGATATCAAGCCCGGCGACATCGTCGAGACCTTCGAGGTCGAGGAACGCGCGCGGACGCTCTGACGAGCGTTTCGCTGCGGGACGTCACAGACAAGGACCGGGTGTGGTCATCCCACGCCCGGCCTTTCGCCTGAAGGCCGCAGCGTAGCATTGCACGGAAAGGTTCATCCATGCGTCGCAACGAGACCCAAGAAGGCCGCTCGGTTCGCCTGCTCCGCGTCGGCGAGCAAGTGCGCCATGCGCTGTCCGATATTCTCATGCGGGGCGAGGTGCATGACGAGACGCTCGCGCGGCACATGGTGTCCGTGACCGAGGTTCGCATGTCGCCCGATCTGCGTCACGCGACCATCTTCGTGAAGCCGTTGCTCGGCAGTGACGAGGAGGCCGTGCTCAAGGCGCTGCGCACGAACACCGCCTTCCTCCAGAGCGAGGTGGCCCGCCGCGTGAACACTAAATATGCGGCGAAGCTTAAATTCCTGGCCGACGAGAGCTTCGACGAGGGGAGCCATATCGACAGCCTGTTGCGCGCACCCGGCGTCGCCCGCGACCTTGGCCGCGACGAAGACCCGCGCGAGGACTGAGCTATCGGCCGACGCTCCGGCGGTTCAGCGCGCGCTGCTCGGCAGCATAGAGCACCCGCTCCAGATCATCGACATTGACGTCGAGAATGTCCGGATAGTCGTCGATCGCTGCAATCAGATCCTCGCGGCCGAATTCCAGCGGACTGTCCGGCACGACAGGTGCTGCAGGTGCCACATGGGGATAGCTGTGGCCCGAAAAGCGATGGTAGCACCAGGCGGTAAGGAAAAGCAGGGCCGTCCCCACGGCGACCGGCATAAGGACGAAGCCGTAACCGCTCCCACCCCCGAACAGGGCCCAGGGCTGCGCCAGTGGGCTCGCCGGGACTGCAAAGACGAGGACGGCCGCAGCCCCGACAGGCGCGATTAGCAGCGGGCCATGGCCGGCACCGATCAGCCGATACAGTAGCCATGCAAAGGCAGCGATCCCGAGAACTGCACCCACCCCCGCCAGCGCACGGTCGTTCGTCGCCCGATCCGCCGCGATAGTCGACAGCGCCGCGCGGAGGCGGGGAGCGGCGTAGGAGCTCTTTCGAAGGGCCGGCATGGTCATGTCCGCCCTATCCACGCAAAGCCGACCGGCGGCCAGCAAAGACTCTTTAAGCCGCAGCAATCCCCGCTACTGTCGGCAGCCGGGGGATTGGCGCTCGCGATGATTGCTGCGACGCCGATGGACGCTAGGATGGGGACATGGCGAAACTCTATTTCTATTATGCGGCGATGAATGCGGGCAAGTCGGCTACCCTGCTGCAGGCCGACTTCAACTATCGTGAGCGGGGCATGCGGACGCTGCTGTTCACCGCCGCCTTCGACGACCGGTTCGAGCCGGGCAAGATCACGTCGCGGATCGGTCTTTCCGCGCATGCCGCCGCGATCGACGAGGATACCGACCTGTTCGAAGAGGTCAGCATAGAGCTAGCCGAAAGTCCCGTCCATGCGGTGCTCGTCGACGAAGCCCAGTGGCTGACCCGAGCGCAGGTATTCCAGCTCGCAGCCGTTTGCGACGAACTGAACATCCCCGTCGTCGCCTACGGCCTGCGGACCGACTTTCAGGCGAAGCTCTTCCCGGGCAGTGCGGCGCTGCTCGCCATTGCCGACACGCTGGTGGAGTTGAAAGCGATCTGCGCCTGTGGCCGCAAGGCAACGATGAACCTCCGCATCGACGATCAAGGCTACCCCGTGAAACAGGGCGAGCAGATCGAGGTCGGCGGCAACGAGCGCTACGTCGCCCTATGCCGGCGGCACTATGCCGAACAGATGGGCCTGCGCAGGGGGGCTCTGATCGACTGAAAGTCAGCCGGCGATCCCGTCAAGCGGGGTCGACTTCGGGCAGCTTCAACAAGGCCGTGGTCACGCGGCCCGCAGAAAGATCGAAGCTTCCGCCGAGCTGGCGTGCCAGTGCCTGCGCCAGTTTCAAGCCCAGACTGTTGGTCTGCTCCAGGCTGAAGCCCGCTGGCAGGCCAGCGCCGTCATCGATCACGCGCACTTCGAGCATGCCGTTCGTGGCGCGTTGTGCGGTGATTTCGACCCGCCCTTCCTCCCGGTCGCCGAAGCCATGTTCGAGCGCATTGCTCACCGCTTCTGCGACGATCAAGGCCATCGGCACGGCGGCGTCGGGCTGCAACGCGAAATCATCCTCGACCGCCACCTGACAGCTTATGCCCGGCTTCCCGCTGGCATCGATCAAATGTGGGCCGAGTTGATCGAGAAAGTCGCGAATATGCAGCTGATCGCCATGGGGGTCGTATAATTGGCGGTGGATGCGTCCGATCAGGCCCAGGCGGCGGGAGGCCTCCTCCAGAGCCGCCCGTGCGGCCTCATCGGCAACGCTCTTCTTCTGAAGCGCGATAAGCCCGCTGACGACCTGAAGATTGTTGGAGACTCGGTGCTGCAGTTCGCGAAAAAGCACTTCGCCCCGCTCGGCCAATTTGCGGCTGCGCTCGCGTTCTGCCGCCAGCCGCCGGTTCATCCGCTGCAACCAGTCGATCAGAGCGATGTCGATCAGCACCACGAGCGCATAGAAGGCCATGGCGAACATGACGCCGCCGGAAAACTTCACAGAGTAAGCCGGGGGGATAAAGCAATACCAGGATGCGAGTCCGCACAGGACGGCTGCGACTATTCCAGGGCCGACGCCGAAAAGGAAGGTCGACAGGATGACGCCCGGGAAGAAGGTGACGAAGGGATAGCCCGCCGGCATGACAGGGTCGGCCACCCAACGCACGACGAAGCACAGCGCGCAGATTGCCAGAACCGCGCCATAGCGTAGCACCGGCCGACTCCGGCCGAGTGGCAATCGTTCGAGAAAGGACGCGCTCTCGTCCTTCAAGGCCATTTCTCCGCCGAAATTTTCGCCGCTTACTACGCATAATGGCGGCTGCCGGGCAACAAGCTTCGCCGCAGCTAAGGTCTTGCCCTTAACCCGCAGGTGTTGCCCCAATGAAAAAGGGGAGCCGCGAGGCTCCCCTCTCCCATCTCAATAGGCCTGACGATCAATCGTCGTCGCGGGTGAGGAAGGCCGGTGCGAACTCGGGATCGCCGCCCTCGCTGCCACCTTCCGAACGCTCGCGGCGCGGACCACGGTCACGACGCTGACCGCGATCGCCGCCTTCGCGACGGCGGTCGCCATCACGGCGCGGGCCGCGATCGCCGCGGTCACCACGATCGCTGCGCTCGCCACGCGGACGCTCCTCGCGGGGCGGGCGGGTGTCGGGCAGTTCCTCGCCGGTCTCCTGATCGACGACGCGCATCGAGAGGCGGACCTTGCCACGATTGTCGATCTCGAGGACCTTGACCTTGACTTCCTGACCTTCGGAAAGGACGTCGGCGACCTTCTCAACGCGCTCGTTCTTGATCTCCGAGACGTGGACGAGGCCGTCCTTGCCGCCCATGAAGTTCACGAAGGCACCGAAATCGACGAGGTTGACCACCTTGCCGGTGTAGATCTTGCCGACTTCCGGCTCGGCGACGATGCCTATGATCCAGTTCTTCGCGGCTTCGATCTGAGCGATGTCCGAAGACGAGATCTTGACGGTGCCGTCATCGTCGATGTCGACCTTGGCGCCGGTGGTGGCGACGATCTCACGGATGATCTTGCCTCCGGTGCCGATGATGTCGCGGATCTTGTCCTTGGGAACCGACATCGTCTCGATCCGCGGCGCGTGCGCCGACAGCTCGGTCCGGGTGTGGTCGAGAGCCTTCGCCATCTCGCCGAGGATGTGCGCGCGCCCTTCCTTCGCCTGATGCAGCGCCGCGGTGAAGATCTCCTCGGTGATGCCGGCGATCTTGATGTCCATCTGCATCGTGGTGATGCCTTCGGACGTTCCCGCCACCTTGAAGTCCATGTCGCCGAGATGATCTTCGTCGCCCAGGATGTCGCTGAGAACCGCGAATTCCTTGCCTTCGAGGATCAGGCCCATGGCGATGCCGGAAACTGGGCGCTTGATCGGCACGCCGGCGTCCATCATCGCGAGGCTACCGCCGCACACCGTCGCCATCGACGAGGATCCGTTCGACTCGGTGATGTCCGAGGTCAGACGGATGGTGTAGGGGAACTCTTCCTTGGTCGGCAGCACGCCGTGCAGCGCACGCCATGCCAGCTTGCCATGGCCGACTTCGCGACGGCCCGGCGCGCCGAAGCGACCGACTTCACCGACCGAGTAGGGCGGGAAGTTGTAGTGCAGCATGAAATGCTCGTAGCGCAGGCCGTTGAGGCCATCGATCATCTGCTCGGCGTCCTTGGTGCCGAGGGTGCAGGTCGAAATGCTCTGCGTCTCGCCGCGGGTGAACAACGCCGATCCATGGGCGCGCGGCAGGAAATGCGCTTCCGCAACGATCGGGCGGACCGTCTTGGTGTCGCGGCCGTCGATGCGGCGGCCTTCCTTGAGGATCGCCGTACGGACGATCTCGGCTTCCAGCTTCTTGACGAGCTTCATCGCCGCCATCTGGTCCTGCGGGCTCTCCTCGGCGAAGGCTTCCTTCGCCTTGGCGCGGGCCGCGTTCAGCGCGCTCGACCGCTCGGACTTGTTCGTCAGCTTGTAGGCTGCGTCGATGTCCTTGCCGATCAGCTTCTTGAGCTTGGTCTTGGCGGCCGAGAGATCGGCCTGCGGAGCCATTTCCCAAGGTTCCTTGGCGGCCTTTTCGGCCAGCTTGATGATCGCCTGGATGACGTCCTGGCACGCCTTGTGCGCGAACATCACGGCGCCGAGCATGACCTCTTCCGAAAGCTCCTTGGCTTCGGATTCGACCATCATCACCGCGTCGTGCGTGGCGGCGACGACCAGGTCGAGCTCACCCTCGGCAACCTGCGCGTCGGTCGGATTCAGCAGATATTCGCCATCCTTGTAGCCGACGCGGGCAGCGCCGATCGGACCCAGGAAGGGCACGCCGGAGATGGTGAGCGCGGCCGAGGCAGCGATCATCGCGAGGATGTCGGGCTCGTTCTCGCCGTCATAGCTCAGCACCTGGGCGATGACATTGATCTCGTTGTAGAAGCCTTCGGGGAACAGCGGACGCACCGGACGGTCGATCAGACGGGAGACCAGCGTCTCCTTCTCGGTGGCGCCGCGCTCGCGCTTGAAGAAGCCGCCGGGAATGCGACCCGACGAGAAGTACTTTTCCTGATAATGGACGGTCAGCGGGAAGAAGTCCTGCCCTTCCTTGACGCTGCGCGCCGCCGTGACGGCGCAGAGGACGACGGTTTCGCCGAGCGTCGCGAGCACCGCGCCGTCGGCCTGGCGGGCAACGCGGCCCGTTTCCAGCGTGAGGGTCTGGCCGCCCCACTGGATTTCAACTTTCTTCGTATCGAACATTTGGCTTCCTTGTCTCCGGACGCCCTATGCGTCCGGGGCCTATGAGGGTGACCGGAGCCCCTGCTCCGCATCGCCCCAAGGGCAGGCCGATTTCAGCCTGCCGTGGCGGGATCGTCTGCCCGCCGTCCTGCCCGGAACCGGATTGTTCCTGGCCGGAAAGAGAACGGCCCCGGAGACCGGGGCCGTTCCGAAACTTGCTTACTTGCGCAGGTTCAGCTTGCCGATCAGGGCAGTGTACCGGTCGACATCCTTCCGCTTGAGATAGTCGAGAAGGCTGCGGCGCTTGTTGACCAGCATCAGCAGACCGCGGCGCGAGTGGTTGTCCTTCGCGTGGGTCTTGAAATGCTCGGTCAGGTTGGTGATCCGCTCGGTCAGGATCGCGATCTGGACCTCGGGGCTGCCGGTGTCGCCATCAGCACGGGCATTGTCGGCGATGATGGCGGTCTTGCGCTCGGCGGTAACGGTCATTTTTCTTCCTTCGACATCAGATTGAAACCCCGCACGACGCGGACCTCGCGGTCCTCGACCTCGACCAGCGCAACCGGCATATCGCCGTCTATCGCAAGATTGAGGCCGGAAGGTGCGGCGATCCCGACCAATTTGCGCCCCTCGCGGAGCGCCCTCGCCTGATCGGGGGTGACGGGTAGAGCCGGGATGTCGTCCAGCCCCGCCGTCAGCGGCAAGAGTATCTGTTCAAGGTGCCGGGCCTTAGCAAGTTCCTCCAACTTGTCCAGCGGAATCGCTGGATCCAGCGTGAACGGGCCCGCCTTGGTGCGGCGAAGCATGGTGACATGCCCGACCGTTCCCGCCGCCCGGGCGATGTCGCGCGCCAGGCTGCGGACATAGGTTCCCTTGGACACCGCGCAGGAGAAGGTCGCTTCCGCCAGGCCGTCCCCCTCACCGATCGGAGCGGCCGAAACAAGGTCCAGCCGGTGGATCGTCACCGCACGCGTCTTCATCACAACGGCTTCGCCTGCCCGGGCCCGGTCATAAGCGCGCTCGCCATCGATCTTGAGCGCGGAATAGACCGGCGGAACCTGTTCGATCGTCCCCCGGAAGCGGTCGAGCACCGCCTCGATGTCGGTGCGGGTCGGCCTGGCGTCGGACGTCTCGGCCGCCACGCCTTCGGCATCGAGCGTATCGGTCTCGACCCCGAACCCGATGGTGAAGTCATAGGCCTTGTCGGCATCGAGCATCCGCCCGGACAATTTGGTCGCCTCGCCCAACGCGACCGGCAGCACGCCGGACGCCAGAGGATCGAGCGTACCGCCATGACCGACCTTGTACTTGCCATAGCCGCCGGTGCGCAGTGCGCGCTTTACCGCCGAGACGATCTGGGTCGACCCCGGTCCGACGGGCTTGTCGATGATGATCCAGCCGTGCATCGCGCGGCTCTATCCGCGCGGTTACCGACTGTCGAGGCATTGCGGACGCAGGTCAGACCCGCAATTCGAGCCCGTCATAGGAACAGACGATCTCGAGCGGCTGTCGGTCCTTGCGGCTCAGCGCCTCATACTGGATCGTCTCCTCGAGCAGCGCGTCGATGTCGCGGTCGTTGCTGGTAGGCTCATGATGGAACAAAGCCAGCTTGCGCGCGCCTGCCCCGTGGCACAGGTTGACCGCCATGACGTTGGACGAATGGCCCCAGTCGGCCTTGAGGGTGATGCTCTCCGCCAGCGAATACATAGTGTCGCAGACGACCAGATCGGCGTCGCGGAAGAAGCCCTCGAAGGCGTGCTGATCATCGAAATCGTCCATGCGATGTTCGGCGTCGGTCGAAAAGACGAAGGTCTTGCCGTCGCGGTGGAATTTCCACGCATAGGACACATGGCTGTGGTCCTGCGGCATCAGTTCGACGTCGACGCCGTCGACGGTATAGCGCTCACCGGGGGTGAGCACGCGAAACTCGATCTTGGCGCGCAGCCAGTCGAAGGAAACCGGGAAGCTGATTTCCTCCTGCTGTCGGCGCAGGGCCTGCTCGCAATCGGCATGCCCCGAGTGAATGACGATATGGGTGTTCGGATCGAAGGCCGGCCCGAAAAAGGGAAAGCCCATGATGTGGTCCCAGTGGAGGTGGGACATGAAGAAGTTGAACTTGCGCGCACGGCCTTCGCCGAATCGACGAAAAGCGTCGTTGCCCAGCTCGCGCAGCCCGGAGCCCATGTCGAGGACGAAGAAGCTTTCGTCTGCCCCCTCCAGTTCCAGACAGGTGGTCGCACCGCCATAGGTGCGCCCTTCTCCGAAACTCAGCTCTTCCGTCACGAACCGCCGCGCCTCGGCCTCATCGGCGAAGGTCCGGCCCTGCGCCCGCATCAGCGCATGGGCGATCTTCGCCTCGATCGCCGCCGCGCGCGGCGCGACCGGCAGCGAACCGCGCGTCCCCCAAAAGCGGACCAACATCCCCCCCAACGCTTACTCTCCCCCGTCGTTCGGATCCTCGATGATGTCGAAGATGAGCTGATAGCGGCTGATCTCCAATATCTTGCGCAGGGCCGCCCCCGGCCGCGCAAGAATGATCTTGATGCCGCCGGCGACCGCATCCTTGCGCGCGATCGTCAGTGCCATGAGCGCGGATGCCGACATATGGCCGACCGCCGCCAGGTCGATGATGAGCGGAACCGATCGGGCGATCGCTTCCGAAACGCCCTGCCGCAGATTTTCGAGAAAGAGGTCGCGATCGCCATCCTCGATATCGCCCCGCGGACTGGCGATGAGGCCTTGGCCAACGGCTGCGGCGGTCCACTCCATCGAAGCACTCCCCCGCTCCGTTACGGTTGCGAGCTTAAGGCCGTATCGCTCAGGCTGCAACGCCACTGATCACCCCTTCGCCAACGACGCTTTCACATGGGGCAGGATGCCCCGCACGATCACGGCGACTCCACGCGCATTCGGGTGGATCGCATCACCGATGTGCAACGATCGGTCGCCCACCACACCCTGGAGAAAGAACGGATACAGCTTCACGCCGTGCTTCGCCGCCAGCCGTCGATAGATCGGGTTGAACTTGCCGGCATAGTCCGGGCCCAGATTGGGCGCGGCCACCATGCCAGCCAGCAGTACCGGTATGCGGCGCCGCCCCAGTTCGGTCAGAATCGCGTCGAGATTGGCTTCCGCCCTGGCCGGGTCGAGGCCGCGAAGCATATCGTTGGCGCCCAGTTCGACGATCACCAGATCGGGCTTCGTCTTGGCCGCCGACAAAACCCAGCCCAGGCGGGCCTTGCCCTGGGCGGTCGTGTCGCCCGACACACCGGCATTCTGGACGCGCGCCGACGTACCCGACTTTCTCAGCGCGGCCTCAAGTTGCGGCGCGAAGCCCTGCCCCGGCGGCAGGCGGTAACCAGCGGTCAGGCTGTCGCCAAAGGCGACGACCAGCTTGTCGGCGGCGTGAGCGGCTCCGGAAAGCAGCAGCGCGGCCAGAACGGCGAAAAAGGATCGGTACAAACTCATCTCTCCGATATTGGCATATGCCCGGCATTTGTCGATCCATCCGACACGCTTCGTAACGAACTGACGTCGAGCCAGTTGCCGCGTCAGTCCTGCCCCGACAGCAGCGGATAGGGATTGACCGCCTTGCCCTGCCACCAGCCTTCGCCTGGCGCCATGGCATTGATCGCAAAGTGCAGGTGCGGCGCATCGTCGCTCGCATCGCCCGTCGAGCCGACCGTCGCGATCCGCTGACCGCGCTTTACGCGCTGCCCCTCCGCAAGCCCCGGCGCATAGCTGTCGAGGTGGGCATAATAGTCGATCCATTGCCCGCCCATGCGGCGGACGTAGATCGTCCGGCCACCAAGCTTGCTGTCGAACAGTTTTTCGATCGTGCCGGCCGCCGCAGCGATCACAGGCGTGCCGCGCGGCGCCATGATGTCGATCGCATCGTGAACGCGGCCTTGCCCCCGCGCATCGTCGAACGTGTCCGACAGCTGCGACGCCGAGACGCCCTCGACCGGAACGAGGAGGCTCGTCGTGGAGGCACCCGCTTGTGGTGTCTCCCCAGCTGCGCGGACAGCGGGAGCGGGCGCAGCAGTCGCCCGCACCGCTTCCGGTGCCCCACCACGCCCCGGCAGATTGAGCACGATCACCCAGCCGACATAGCCCAGAGCCAGCACCGCCAGACCGATCACGAGCGTCCGCAGCATCGATCGGCTACTCCTGGAAGATCGCCGGCGTCCCCGGCTTGACCATCACCGCCAGGCGCGCCGCATCCCAGTTGGTCAGTCGGATGCAGCCGTGGCTTTCGGTCCGGCCGATATTCTCGGGCTTGGGCGTGCCGTGAATGCCATAATGCTTCTTGTCGAGATCGATCCAGACAACCCCCACCGGTCCGTTGGGACCGGGCGGAAGAACCGCCTTCTGATCCTTGCTGTCGGCGTCCCAGAACAGCTTCGGATTATAGTGGAACGGCGGGTTGTAGGCGCGCCCCTGGATCTTCCAGCTGCCGATCGGCAGCGGGTCATGCTTGCTGCCCATGGTGGCAGGAAACTGGGCGACGAGCTTGTCCGCCGCGTCGAAGGCGCGGAGCACGCCGTCCGATTTATCGACTACGACCTTGGCGACCTCGGGCTGATCCGATCCGACGTTGAGCGTCCACAGGGTCTTGCGCCAGCCGGGGTTGATGTCCTCGGGAAAGGCCTGTGCCGGGGGGATCACGTTCGGAACGCGGATGACCGTGCCCGGCGCGAGTTTCGTACCGGGAGAATTAAGCGCGATCAGCGTCTGACGCGTGGTGTGATAGCGCTCGGCCAGCTTCTCCATCGCGTCCGAATAGCCGAGGCTCTTCATCTTGGCCTGCTGCGATTCCTTCGGCGGGATCGCGCCGACGAAGGGCCCCTCCAATATCTCGGGCGTCAGCTTGACCTCGATCACGGTCGGCATCTCGCGGAACGGCTCGAAACTCTTGACCGTGGCCTCGTCCAGCTTGCCCGTGACCGTCAGGCCCTTCGCCTGCTGCCAGCCGTTGAGCGCCTTGGCGAAGCTGCTTCCGCTAGCGCCATCGATCACACCCGGACCGAAGCCGAGCCGATCGAGCAGAACCTGCGCGCCCAAGATGCGCTGATCCGGCTTGGCGGTCTGGGCGGATACCGCCAGCGGAGTGGTCAGGGCGGCGGAAAGCAGGAGAACGGATACTAGACGCACACGGAATTCCTTCGATCGTGACGTCGGAAGAACGTGCGGTTCCGCTTTTATTTCCGCCGACATCTACGTGCGATCAGCACGGATGTGATTGTCGTGCGGTTACCGCCGATCCGCTGGACGTGAGGCCTGATGCGTCATCCTCTCTGGACCGGTGCCGTATGACGAGGAGCGATACTCCGAAAGATTACAGAGAAGGCATCGTTGGAGAGTGACTGCGATGGCCGACCTGGAGCCCGTAAAGAGAGGCCGCGCGCCCCTCCCATCGATCTATGACTGGTATGTCGTGGCCATCCTGTTCGCCACATCGGTGCTGGGCTATGTCGACCGGGTCATCCTCAGCTTCCTCGCCGAGCCGATCAAGGCCAGCCTCGCCCTCGCCGACTGGCAGGTCGGAGCTGTGACGGGCGCAGCTTTCGCGCTTCTCTACGTGTTCGGCGGGGTGTTCATCGGCAGATTGCTCGACCGGGGACGGCGCATCGCCATTCTGTCATTGTGCATCCTGACATGGTCGCTCGCGACCGCAGCGAGCGGGATCGCGACGGGATTCATCGCGCTGTTCGTTGCGCGGATGTTCGTCGGCGTCGGCGAGGCCGGCCTCAACCCGGCGGCGATCGGCATCATCTCCGCCCGCTTCGCGCAGGACCGGCTGCAGAAACCGATCGGACTGTTCACCACCGGCCTCTATGTCGGCGGCGGCCTGGCGATGTTGGCTGGCGCACAAATGCTCGCCCGCTTCGCCGCGGGCGGCCCCTATCACCTCCCCATTTTCGGCGAGGCAGAGCCGTGGCGCCTCGTCTTCCTGTTGCTGGCGGCACCCGGCGTGGCGCTGGCGCTGCTGCTGTGGCTGTCGGTGAAGGACGGTACGCAACCCGGAGCCGCCCGCAAAGCATCCGGTGGAGATGCCCTGGCCTTTGCCCGCGCGAACCGGCGGCCGCTGACGCTGCTCGCGCTGAGCATCGTCGCCTGGTCGATGAACAATTATGGGTTGCTCAACTGGTATCCGGCGATGCTGATGCGGTCGCATGGCATGACCCCGGCCATGGTCGCGTCAACCTATGGCCCCGCCTTTCTGTTCGCCGGTGTCGGCGGCTGCTTGGTCGCCCACCCCATTCACCGCGCGTTGAAGCGACGCGTGGGCGACAAGGCCGCCTATCATCTGTGTTTCGCGGCGATGAGCGTGCTGAGCCTGACGACGATCATCGGCCCGCTAATGCCGACCGTGGCCGGCGCGGTGGCGATGGCGTTCGTCAATCTCTTCGTCAGCGCGCTGTCGGTGACGGCCGTGTTCATCCTGCTCGTGACGATCGTCCCGCCCGCGCTGCGCGGCCAATATACCGGTCTCTACATGGCGCTGGTGAACCTGACCGGTGGTGCTTTCGGCTCGGTTCTGGTCGGCCTGCTGACCGACAGGCTGTTCGGTGCCGAGCGTCTCGACCTCGCTTTGTCGACCATGGCACTCGCTTTCGGTTCACCCGCCGCGCTGCTCATGCTTCTCGCCTCCCGCCCGCGAAACGCGGTGCTGGCGCTTAGGGCTGCGCCACTGCCAGCTTGAGCTCCTGAATCGATGGTCGCGGCGTCGGTGCCAACAGGATGCTTCCATCGATCCGGCCATGCTCGCAGGTCCATTGGAAGCGCGTACCCATCGCCGTCAGCGGCATCGGCGGCGCGCTCGTGTCACAGGCGCCGACCGCCGTTCGCAGCCTGGCGAGATCCGCCTTCCAGTGCGCCGCATCGCGGTCGAGCAGGAAGTTCATGGCCAGGCGATCCTGCGCCGCCAGCACATCGCCGGCCGCCCAGATCCGCGCCGCGGCTGCATAGCCTTCGCTGACCCCGGAACTAAGGGGTACCGCCCGATCAGCAATCGCCCCGGCAGACTGGAGCGCAAGCGCCGCCCGGAACGCAGGCACATAGGGCGCGGCATAGGTTCGGTTGGCAAAGGCGAAGAGGGCAACGCCCTTGTCGGGCATCAGCATGACCACCGAGCCGTAGCCGGGATAGCCGCCGGTGTGGGTGACGACCCGACCGAGATCGCAATCGTCGATGACACGCCAGCCCATAGCATAGGCCACCGCCTGCCGGCAGGGCGGGCCGCCGATCGCAGCCGCCCGCATGATGCCGGTCGCAAAGTTCGATCCTTCCACGAGCGATCGCACCGTCGCGCGGGAAACGGCCCCGGTCTCGGCATCGTCCCGCGCGGGCCAGGCCGACAGCAGGAAGGCTATCCAGCGAACATAATCTTCGGCGCTCGTCTCCATGCCGCCCATCGCACCGAAGGCACCATCGGCGAGGTCGGGCTCGCGCACCCAGCGGTCATCCTCCCAGCGATAGCCGATCGCGCGCCGGTCGGGCGGGGATTTCGCGATGTCGTAGGTCGTCGATGCCATGCCCAGCGGGCGCAGCAGCACGTCGCCGATATAATCCTGATAGCGCTTGCCCGAGACGTTGGAAACGATCCGGCCGAGCGTGGCATAGCCGAAGTTCGAATATTCCATCGCGCTGCCCGGCGCACGAGAGAAGGGCACCCCCGCCCTCAGCATCGCGGTAAAATCGGCTTCGGGCAGCGCCTGTTGCCGATCACCCCAGGGATTGTCGTCGACGAAGCCGGCGCTGTGGTTGAGCAGGTCGCGCACGGTGAGCCGGCGGGAGTCTTTCGTCGGATAGGTCCAGCCGCGCAGCTCCGGGACATAGGTCTCGGCAGGTCGATCAAGCGACAGCCGTCCTTCGTCGCGCAGCTTCAATATGGCGAGCGCAGTAAACGCCTTACTCATCGAGGCGATGCGGAACAGCGTCCGCCGGTCGACCGGCTTACGGCTGTCGAGATTCTGGACGCCCAGCCCACCGAAATGGACCAGCTTACCGTCCGCCACCAAGCCATAGGCCATACCGGGCACATGCGCGTCGAGCGCCCACCGGCTGAAGATGCCGTCGACCTGGACGAGCGTCGCGGCGTCGATCGCGGCCGCCCTCGCCGGCGCAACCAGCGCGACGATCGACAGGCACAGCGTGGTCAGCAAACGAAACAAGGCGCGTCTCCCGGTAGCGCCTTCCGACGGGTCAGCGGATCAGCGCCGGTCCTTGGTAGCCGAGAAGTGCAGCGCCGGAAACTTGCCCTGAATATAGTTCAGCTCCCAGGCGTCCTTGGCCATGAACACCGGCGCCTCGTCGCGGTCGCTCGCCATCGCGGAGCGATGCAACCCCATGAACTCGTCTAGCGCCTTGGCATCGTCGGAGCTGACCCAGCGTGCGGTGTCATAAGGTGAAGGCTCGAAGCTGGCTTCGACCTTATATTCCGCCTGTAGTCGCGAGATGAGCACGTCGAGCTGCAGCTGGCCGACCACGCCCACGACGAGCTGCGAGCCGATCTGCGGGTGGAAGACCTGCATGATCCCCTCCTCCGCCATGTCGTTGAGCGCGTTACGCAACTGCTTGGTCTTGGTCGGATCGGCGAGCTTCACGCGACGGAGGATTTCGGGGGCGAAGTTCGGCAGGCCGGTGAAGCGGATCGCCTCACCCTCGGTCAGCGTGTCACCGACGCGCAGCGTGCCATGGTTGGGGATGCCGATGATGTCGCCCGGGAAGGCCTCCTCGGCCAGTTCACGGTTCTGCGCGAAGAACAGGATCGGGCTGTGGACCGCGATGACCTTGCCGGTGCCGACCTGGTTCAGCTTCATGCCGCGCCGGAATTTGCCCGAGCAGAGCCGCATGAACGCGACGCGGTCGCGGTGCTGCGGGTTCATGTTCGCCTGCACCTTGAACACGAAGCCCGCGACATTGGGCTCGCCCGGATCGACGTCGCGCGGCTCGCCCGGCTGCGGACGCGGGCTCGGCGCGAAGTCGGCGAGCGCGTCGATCAACTGCTCGACGCCAAAATCCTTGAGCGCCGAGCCGAAATAGACCGGGGTCAGGTCGCCATGGAGATAGGCCTGCTCGTCGAACGGGGCATAGCCGGCCTGGGCCAGCTCGGCTTCCTCGCGCAGCAGGGCGACCGCTTCGGCGGACAGAAGGTCGTCCAGCTGCGAATCGCCGAGTCCGGAGACCGACACCGAATCGCCTTCGAACGCCCCGGTCGCGTCGTCCGCCGGGCGGTGCAGCCGGTCGCGGGCGAGATCGTATATGCCCTCGAACGTGCCGCCCATGCCGGCCGGCCAGCTCATCGGCGCGACGTCGAGCGCCAGCGCATCGGCCACCTCGTCGAGCAGTTCGAACGGCGGGCGGCCTTCACGATCGACCTTGTTGATGAAGGTGATGATCGGGACCGAGCGCAGCCGGCAGACCTCGAACAATTTGCGCGTCTGCGGCTCGATGCCCTTGGCCGCGTCGATCACCATCACCGCCGAGTCGACCGCCGTCAGCGTACGATAGGTGTCTTCGGAAAAGTCCTCGTGGCCCGGCGTGTCGAGCAGGTTGAAGGTTATGCCATCGCGCTCGAAGGTCATCACAGACGAGGTAACCGAAATGCCGCGCTGCTGCTCGATCTTCATCCAGTCGGACCGAGCACGGCGGGTCTGGCCCCGCGCCTTCACCTCGCCGGCCAGATGGATTGCGCCGCCGAAATAGAGGAGCTTTTCGGTCAGCGTGGTCTTGCCGGCGTCGGGATGCGAGATGATCGCGAAGGTGCGGCGGTCGGGGCGGTTCGGCTTGCTCATGATGGCGCGGGCCGATAGCAGCCTTCGGCGACCTACATAAGCCCCAGCACCGTATCACGCCCTATTGGCGGGCCGGGCCCGATCGAAAGCAGCCGATGCCACAGCAGGATTACGACGTCATCATCATCGGCGCGGGCGCCGCGGGCATGATGTGCGCACTGACGGCGGGGCAGCAGGGCAAGCGGGTCCTGCTGCTCGATCATCTCGACCGGGCGGGCGCGAAGATCCTGATCTCGGGCGGCGGTCGCTGCAACTTCACCAATTTGGAGGCAGACCGGCACGACCGTTTCCTGTCGGCCAATCCGCATTTCGCCCGCTCGGCGCTGTCGCGTTATCGCCCGTCGGACTTCATCGCGATGGTCGATGCCCATGGCATCGCCTGGCACGAGAAGACGCTGGGCCAGCTGTTCTGCGACGGGTCTGCACGGCAGATCGTGGCGATGCTGGAGGACGAATGCGCAGGTTGCGGCGTGGAGATACGCCTCTCGACGCTGGTGCGGTCGATAGCGCATGGCGACGGCCGCTTCGCCGTCGACACATCGGGCGGGCTGCATCGGGCCAACTCGCTTGTGGTCGCGACGGGCGGGCCATCCATCCCGAAGATGGGCGCGACTGGCTTTGCCTATGACGTCGCGCGCCAATTCGGGCTCAAGGTCGTCGAACCACGCCCTGCCCTCGTCCCGCTGACCCTCGGGGCGGGCGACCGGCTGTTCGAGAGCCTGTCCGGCGTCGCGGTCGACAGCGTGGCCCGGCTGGGCAAAGCCGCTTTCCGCGAGGCCTCGCTCTTCACCCATCGCGGGCTCTCCGGCCCGGCCATCCTCCAGATCAGCAGCTATTGGCGCCATGGCGACACGATCCGGCTCGATCTTCTGCCCGACTGCGACGCCGCGCAGCTGCTGACCGAGGGCAAGCGCGCGCGCCCGAAGGCCGAGCCCCGCACTTTGCTGCGCGAGAAGCTGCCGGACCGGCTGGCCGATGCTCTGGCCGACCGGCTGGGACTGACCGGACCGCTGCACGGGCAGCGCGACCAGCACCTGGCTGACGCCGGGCACACGCTCAATGGCTGGCCGTTCACGCCCAATGGATCGGAAGGCTTTGCCAAGGCGGAGGTCACGATAGGCGGCGTCTCGACCGATGGCCTGGATCAGAAGACGCTGATGGCCAAGCGGGTGCCGGGCCTCCATTTCATCGGCGAGGCGGTCGACGTGACGGGCTGGCTGGGTGGCTATAATTTTCAGTGGGCCTGGGCCAGCGGACGCGCGGCGGGCCTTTCGATCTGATCGCGGCCCAGCCGCCCGCCGCTCAGCAGATCGGCGGCGGCGGGCGAGAGGGTCTCGACCAGCTTGGCGAGACCGATCGCGAAGACGAGCGCCAGCAGCGGCATGACGAGGAACAGGCCCAGCCAGGCCGGATGACCCATCGTCCCGGTCAGCGCGCCCAGTTGCGGCGCGATCAGCCACATGAACAGCAGATGCGAGCAGAACAGGAAAAAGGCGTAGCGCTCGAGCCCCAGAAGCCGTGCGCCCACCGGTCTCCGCGCGAGGCCGATGGCAAGACGCCAGACCAGCAAGGCCACCGCTGCCCGCGTCACCAGATCAACGGCAGCGATCAGATGGAGGTCGAGGCCGCCCCGTCCGTCCATCGCAAGCGACAAGCCGATCTTGACCGGCGCGATCAATAGGAAGGGCAAGGCCGCTTGCCAGGGCGCGAGGCGGGCGGCTGCTTCGGCCAGACCATGACGCGGGGCGAGCATGCCCGCGATGAAGAAGATCAGGATCGACGGACGCAGCAGCAGGTAAAGCTGCCAGCCGCCGATCACCCAGACCGCCGTCGCAGCCATCAGCAGGCCGAGAGAGCGGCTGGAAAGCCTGACGAGGAGCGGCGCCGCAAGCATGCACAGGAACAGATCGCGCAGGAAGGTCATCTGCACGTTGATGTCCGCGCCACCCGTCAGGCTGAGCAGATTGTTGGCGAAGAATTTCAGGTCGCCCGAGAGCGGACCGATGATCCATCCCGCCCGGGACGCGCTCATGACGACCAGCAGGGCGATCGCATTCCACAGCAGCATCGGCGCCAGTACGGCATGCGTTTTTCCGGTCAGGAAAGCGCGCGATCCGCGCTTCGCGAGCGAGGATGCTACGAGCCAGCCCGACACCATCGTCAGCAGCGGTACTGAGGCCCGGCCGAACAACTCGACAACCGACCAGCGCACGACGCCTTGGTTTGTCTCGGCCAAGCGGGACATCTGCTCCCCGCCGATGCCAGTCCAGGCGTGAACATAGACGATGCCGAGGATGCAGATGAGACGCGATATGCCAATCGCCTGGGACAGCGGCGAGCCCGCCTCTCTCTGCATGATCGTGACAGGCCGCGTCATGGTTGTTCGTCCTTCATTCCGCCAATCAACGCATCGCTCCCTGAACCCTCGCTGCACGCGTCGATGAGTCGACGCGCCGGTAAGACGGTGTGTTGCTCCGACCGCTGCTTCCCGCCACTTGCTCGCCGCCCGCTCCAACTACGGACGTCGCGCACCACATCTTCCGTCATGCCCCAGAGGCTGCACCAGAGCGTCCTTCGCTTTGCCGTACTTATCCCCGCTGGCCTTGAACGGCCTGTCGGACTATAGGGACCCCGAAGTCCCGCCGCGTACAGCAGGCGCGACCAAGATATATCGGATATATTATGCCTTTTTCGACCCTGCCGCGGCCCGTTGCCGAGGCCATTGAAGAGCGTGGCTACACCGCGCCGACTCCCGTCCAGGCCCAGGTCATCGCCGCCGAAGCCAATGATCGCGACCTTCTCGTTTCCGCCCAGACTGGCTCCGGCAAGACCGTCGCTTATGGTCTCGCCATCGCGGAAACCCTGCTGAAGGGCGAAGCGGCCCTGCCCCGTCCGGGCGAGCCACTGGCACTGGTCATCGCGCCTACGCGCGAGCTCGCCCTGCAGGTTCAGCGCGAACTTCAGTGGCTCTACGCCAAGCTGGGTGCGCGGGTGATCAGCTGCGTCGGCGGCATGAACGTGCGTGTCGAGCAACGCCAGCTCAGCTATGGCTGCCATATCGTGGTCGGGACCCCGGGCCGCCTGCGCGACCATCTCGAGCGCGGTGCGCTCCAGCCCGGCTCGCTCCGCGCGGTGATCCTCGACGAAGCCGACGAGATGCTCGACCTGGGCTTCCGCGAGGACCTCGAGGAAATCCTCGACATGACCCCGCCCGAGCGGCGCACGCTGCTGTTCTCGGCGACGATGCCCAAGCCGATCGCCGTCATGGCGAAGCGTTACCAGCGCGACGCGCTGCGGATCGAGACGACCGGCGAGCGCGAGCGCCATGCCGACATCGATTATCGCGCGGTCGCCGTCGCCCCCGGCGACATCGAACATGCGGTGGTCAACATCCTGCGCTTCCATGAAGCCAAGGGCGCGATGATCTTCTGCGCGACGCGCGAAAATGTGCGCCGCCTGTCGGCCGCGCTGACCGAACGCGGTTTCGCGGCGGTCACGCTGTCGGGCGAGCTCAGCCAGAACGAGCGCAACCACGCGCTGCAGGCACTGCGCGATCGCCGCGCCCGCGTCTGCGTCGCGACCGACGTCGCCGCGCGCGGTATCGATCTGCCCGGCCTTGAACTGGTGATCCACGCCGAACTTCCGATCGACGCCGAGACGCTGCAGCACCGTTCGGGCCGCACCGGCCGCGCGGGACGCAAGGGCACCTGCGTCCTCGTCGTTCCTTATACCCGCCGCCGTCACGCCGAACGACTGCTGCGCGGCGCCAATGTCCAGGCCAATTGGGACAGGGTGCCGAGCGCCGAGGACATCCACGCACGCGACGACGAGCGGCTGATCGAAGGTCTCGCTGCGATCGAGATTTCCGACGAGGACCGCGAGGTTGCCCGCAAGCTGCTCGAATCGCGTTCGGCCGAGGACATCGCCGCCGCCTTCGTCCGGGCCCAGCGGCAAAGCCTGCCGGCGCCCGAGGAACTGGCCGATTCGAGCCCGGCCCCGCAGGCGGCCCGCGAGCAGGGCCCCCGGCCCGGCTTCGAGGACGTCAGCTGGTTCCGGATCAACGCCGGCCGCAGCAGCAGCGCCGATCCGCGCTGGCTGCTGCCGCTGATCTGCCGCCGCGGCCACATCACCAAGCGCGACGTCGGGGCGATCCGCATCTTCCCTAACGAAACCCGCTTCGAGATCCCGAAGGCGCTCGTTTCCAAGTTCATGTCGGCGGTAAAGCGCACGGCGGGCGAGGACGAGAGCGTCGTGATCGAACCCGCCGGCGACACGCCCCCGCCGCCCTCCGATCGCCGCGGCCCGCCGCGCGACAATCGGCGGCCAGGCGGTCCGCCGCGCCCGCCGCAGGGCCGGGGTGGCCCGCGCCGCGGCCCGCCGCGCCGTTGATCATGAAAGCCAACAAAAAAGGGGCGCCTCGCGGCGCCCCTTTTCGTTCCAAGCCGTCGATGCGACGGATCAGAATGCCTCTTCGGGAAGCTCCATCGTTGACCGCTTGCCGGCCTTGATCGCGGTCAGCAGCCCCGCCACCTGCGGCAAGATGCGTTCGTAGAAGAAGCGGACGGTGGTGATCTTGTTGGCGTAGAAACCATCGGGATCCTGCCCCATCATCTTCTTCATGCCCGCGATCTTGGCCGAGCGCGCGAACAGATAGGCGATGGCGACCAGACCGAGCAGCCGCAGATAATCGGTCGCGGCGGCACCCGCTTCCTCGGGATCGGCCATGCCCTTCTGGGCAATCGTCGCCGTCGCGAGCTGGAGCGCGCCGAAGGATTTCTCCAGCGCGTCGACCATCTTCTCCATCCCCGGCACGGCCTTGTTCTTCTCGATGAACTCGGACACCGGGTGGAAGAAAGAGCGCAGATAGCGGCCGGCATGGGTCGGCATCTTGCGGCCGACGAGGTCGAGCGCCTGAATACCGTTGGTGCCCTCGTAGATCATGGTGATGCGGGCATCGCGCGCATATTGCTCGACGCCATGCTCGCGGATGTAACCATGGCCGCCATAGACCTGGATCGCGATCTGCGAGGCCTCATGGCCGAGATCGGTGAGCAGCGCCTTGACCACCGGAGTCATCAGCGCGGTCATGTCCTCGGCGCGCTGGCGCAGTTCGGGATCGGGCGAATGGCGTTCGGCATCGAGCGCCCGCGCGACCCACATCTGCAGCGCGCGGCATCCCTCGGTATAGGCGCGCATCGTCATCAGCATGCGGCGCACGTCGGGATGGACGATGATCGGATCGGCTGACAGGTCGGGGCGCTTGGTACCCGACAGCGAGCGGCCCTGGACGCGATCCTTGGCATAGGCGACCGCGCTCTGATAGGCGGCGGTGCCGACGCCCAGGCCCTGCGTGCCGACCGAGACGCGCTCGGTGTTCATCATCGTGAACATCGCCGCGAGGCCCTTATGCGGCTCGCCGACCAGCCAGCCCTTCGCATCGTCGAAGCTCATCTGGCAGGTGGCAGAGGCCTTCAACCCCATCTTATGCTCGATGCCCGTGCACTGGACGCCGTTGCGCGGACCGACGGTGCCGTCGTCCTTGGGCAGGAACTTCGGCACCAGGAACAGGCTGATCCCCTTCACCCCCTTCGGCGCGTCGGGCAGGCGCGCGAGGACGAGGTGGATAACATTCTCGGTCAGGTCGTGATCGCCCGCCGAGATGAAGATCTTGTTGCCGGTGATCAGGAAGCTGCCATCGTCCTGCGGCACTGCCTTGGTGCGCAGCATGCCGAGGTCGGTGCCGCAATGCGGCTCGGTCAGGCACATCGTGCCAGACCACACGCCCGCGACCATGTTGGGCAGATAGCGCTGCTGCAGCTCCTCCGACGCATGGCCGATGATCGCGGAAGCGGCGCCATGGGTCAGGCCCGGATAGAGGCCAAAGGAGATATTGGCCGAGCTGATCATCTCCTCGACCGCCTTGTTGACCGTCTCGGGCAGGCCCTGCCCGCCCCATTTGGGGTCGGAGGCAAGCGCACACCAGCCGCCGTCGCGGAACTGGTCATAGGCTTCCTTGAAGCCCTTGGGCGTGCGGACGACGCCGTTTTCCCACAGGCAGCCTTCCTCGTCGCCACTCGCGTTCAGCGGCAGCAGGACGTCCTTGGCGAGGCGCGCCGCTTCCTCAAGCACCGCGTCGACCAGATCGGGAGTGAATTCGGCATGGGCCGGCAGGGCGCCATATTCGTCTTTGGCGAACAGCTCGTGGATCAGGAAGCGCATGTCGCGCAGCGGGGCCTCATAGACTTGCATCGTCTTGCTCCTCAGTTCCTTCATATCCTCCCCGGCTCGGGGAGGGCGACCATGCGCCGCATGGTCGAGGGGAAATTCCAACGTGGCGCATGCCCCTCCACCGCCTTCGGCGGTCCTCCTCGCCGTTCCAGGGAGGAATGAGGGAGGCGCGCGTCATTCTAGTTCCGCAGCGGCTTGCCGGTTTCGAGCATCGTCTCGACCCGTGCCATGGTGCGGGGGTCGCGTACCCGCTTCATGAACGCGTCCTTCTCGAGCGCCAGCATCTGCTCTTCGGTCACCACGTCGACGAGATCAGCCTCGCCGCCTGTCAGCACCGTCGCCAGGGCATCGGACACGACCATATCATAATCGGTCGCCATGCCGCGCTTATGGAAGCCCTCGGCAGCCATGCCGAGCGCGACGCGCCCGCTGGGGCCGGGCAGGCGGAACTCGGGCGGCTTCGGCGGCTGATAGCCCTCGACCATCGCCAGAGCGCGCGCCTTGGCGTCGGCGAGAAGGCGATCGCGGTTCATCGTGATGCCGTCGTCTTTGCGCAGGAACTGAAGTTCCTTCGCCTCGGCCGCCGACTTGGCCACCGTTGCGGTCGAGATCGTCTCGAAAGCTTTGGCGACGGCCGGCATCGGCCCTTTGGGCAGAAGGCCCGAACGCTGCCAGCGGTCGATATATTCGCCGCAGCCGCCCCAGCCGGGAACGAGGCCGACGCCGCATTCGACGAGGCCGATATAGCTTTCGGCATGCGCCTGGATAGCGTCCGAATGGAGCAGGATTTCGCAGCCGCCGCCGAGCGCCAGACCAGCTGGGGCCGACACCACCGGGAAGGGCCCATATTTGAGCGCCTTATAGGCCTGCTGGCCGCCGCTCACGAGCTTCTCGATCTCACCCCAGGCGGCAATGTTCACCGCGAAGAGCGCGAGGCCGAGGTTGGCGCCAGCAGAGAAGTTGCTGCCCTCATTATAGACGACCAGCGCCTTCATGCCCTTGGCGACATGCTCGACCGCCTGGCCGAGCAGCTTGAGCGTCTCGCCGTCGAGCGCGTTCATCTTCGAGGTGAACTCGAAGCAGGCGACGCCGTCGCCGATGTCCCAGACCGCCGCGGATCCGTTCTTGAGGACCGGCTTGGAGGCGAGCTTGACGTCCTCGAGCAGGAGCACGCCATCCGGCCGGACAATGTCGTGATAGTCTCCATCGGTACCGAGATATTGGCGCTTGCCGCCCTCGACGCGATAGAAGCTGCGATCGCCTGCGGTCGCGAGGATCGCCGGCACCGGCTTGCCCTCATCGGCGAGACGCTTGGCGAAAGCCGACGCGCCGAGTTGGTCGATCAGCTCGAACGGGCCGTACTTCCAGTTATAGCCCAGCTTCATCGCGTCATCGATGGCGACGATGTCGTCGGCAATCTCACCGACGAGGCTGGCGGCATAGGCGAGCACCTGGCTCAATACGGTCCAGGCAAAAGCGCCGGTCTTGCCGGGCAGCGCCACCAGCTGGGGCAGCTTGGCGCGCGGAACCTCGGCCTTGATCGCGGGGCGATAGTCGCCGGTCGTGAGATCGATAGCTTCCTTGCGCTTCCCGGCCTCGCGGTTGAGGCGATAGAAACCGCCTTTGCCCTTGCGGCCGGTATAACCCTCGGCGATCATCTTCTCGACCAAAGTTAGCGGGCGCACCGTCGCCAGATAGGGGTCGCCTTCTGGCAGCGTCGAGGTGAAGCTCTTGAGCAGCAGCGGCATCAGGTCGATGCCGACGAGGTCAAGCAGCCCGAAAATGCCGGTCTTTGGAACGCCCATCGGACGCCCGCCGATCGCGTCGGCCTCCTCGATCGTCAGCCCGAGATCGACGGTCGCATTATAGGCGACCTGCAGCCAGTAGCTGCCGATGCGGTTGGCGATGAAGCCGGGCCGATCGTGCGCGGGCACGACACGCTTGCCGAGCGTGCGGTCGATGAAGTCGCTGACGCGGCCAGCCGTCGCATCCTGCGTGCGCGGCCCTGTGACGACTTCGACCAGACGCATGTAGCGCGGCGGGTTGAAAAAATGGGTGATCAGGAAGTCCGCAGCGAACGCATCGGACCGCCCCTCGATCAGCTTTTCCAGCGGTATCGTCGAGGTGTTGGACGACACGGCCGTGCCCGGCGTCCGCACCGCTTCGAGTTTCGCATACAGCGCCTGCTTGAGGTCGAGCCGCTCGATGATCGCCTCGATCACCCAATCGCACTCGGCGACCTTGGCGAGGTCGTCTTCGATATTGCCGGTCTCGACCAGCCTCGCCGCAGCTTTCGACATGAAGGGTGCGGGATCCGTCTTGAGCATGCGGGCCACCGCACCTTCGGCGATGGCGTTCCGGTTGTCTCCCTCCTTCGGCAGGATATCGAGAAGCAGCACGGGCACGCCGGCATTGGCGACCTGCGCCGCGATGCCGGCACCCATGGTGCCTGCGCCGATCACGCAGACCTTGCGGATCGGATTGCTGCTGTCCGCGCCCATGGTCAGATCGCTTCCAGCACGGTGGCAATGCCCTGCCCGCCGCCGATGCACTGGGTGGCGAGCGCATATTTGCCGCCCTCGCGCTTGAGCAGCGCCGCGGCCTTGCCGACGATGCGCGCGCCGGTCGCGCCGAGCGGGTGGCCAAGCGCGATCGCACCGCCATCGATGTTGACCGCCTCGGGCTTGACCCCGAGTTCGTTGCTGCAGGCGAGCGCCTGGCTGGCGAAAGCTTCGTTGAGTTCGACCACGTCCATGTCGGCTGCGGTCAGCGCGGCGCGCTCGAGCGCCTTGCGCGACGCCGAGACGGGGCCGATGCCCATGATCTCGGGCTCGCAACCCGACACCGCGACGCTCTTGATCCGGGCGAGGATCGTAAGGCCGTTGGCCTTCGCATACTCCTCGCTGGTGACGAGCACAGCGGAAGCGCCGTCGGTCAGCGGCGAGGAGGTGCCGGCGGTGACCGAGCCATTGGCATCGAACGCAGGCTTCAGGCCGGCCAGCGCCTCTGCCGTCGTTTCGGGACGGATCGTACCGTCGGTGTCGACCACGCCCTTCTTCGTCTTGATCGGAACGATCTCATCGCTCAGGCGCCCCGCTTCGCGGGCTGCGGCAGCCTTCTTCTGGCTCTCGACAGCGAAGGCTTCCTGCGACTGACGCGAAACCTGGAACTGGGTCGCGACATTCTCGGCCGTCTCGCCCATCGACATATAGGCGCCCGGCCGCTTCTTCGCGAGCTCGGGGCTGGGCATCGGATTATAGCCCATCATCGGCACGCGGCTCATGCTCTCGACGCCCGCGCAGACGAAGACTTCACCCGCACCGATCGCGATCTGGCCTGCTGCGATGTGGATCGAGCTCATCGACGAGCCACAGAAACGGTTGACCGTCATCCCGCCGACCTTGAGCGGCAGGTCTGCCAGCAGGCCGATCAGACGCGCAACATTGAGGCCCTGCTCGGCCTCGGGGAAAGCGCAACCCAGGACGATATCCTCGATGTCCTCGGGCTTAACCCCGCTCTTCGCAATCAGGCCGCGAATCACCTGAGCGGCGAGATCGTCGGGACGGACGCGGGCAAGGTCGCCCTTGTTAGCAAGGTGGAAAGGCGAGCGCGCATAACCCGCGATGACGGCAGTCGGCATGGAACCATCTCCCTAGGCGCGGCATTTTTACAACAGCCGCGGACGATTTCTCTTAAAGGTATGAAGTCTCCCCTATACGTCAATCCTTTTTTGTGCAATCCATGCTGCACCATAGGGAACGACCTGATCGCAGCATCAGGCGTCAGGAGGATGACGAAAGCGCATGAGCATCACCTTAATGGCATTGGCGGCCGCAGCCGTCGGCAACCCCGACGTCGTGGTCGGCCGCTGGCGGACAGAGACCCGCGGCGGCATCATCGAGATCGCCCGCTGCGGTCCTTCGATCTGCGGCAAGATCGTCACCTCTGACGGCCTCGCGACCAATCCCAATCTGATGGACGTCAACAACAAGGATCCGAAGCTCCGCAATCGACCGGTCAAAGGGCTGCAGATGCTGAGCGGCTTTTCCTACAAGGACGGGATCTGGGACGGCGGCACTATCTACAATGGTGAAGACGGCAAGACCTATTCCGCCCGCATCACCCCCATCGACGCCAACACTCTGAAGCTCCGGGGCTGCATCTTTGTGCCGCTCTGCAAAAACCAGACCTGGACCCGCGTGCGCTGATCCGCGTGGCCATATCGTTTAGAGAGGAATCTTTCATGTCCCACAACATCATCCGCCGCGCAGCATTGGCAGGCGCATCCACCGCCGCCGCGCTGTTCGCAGCGGGTACGGCCAACGCCTCGGCCTTCTATCTGCAGGAGCAGTCGGTGGTCGCGGCAGGCCGCGCCTTTTCGGGCGAAGCCGCAGACCAGGGCGCACAGAATCTCTGGTGGAACCCGGCCGCGATCGCCGGCAACGAAACCAACACCCTCTATGGCGGCTTCAGCGCCATTCTTCCGAAGGGCAAGGTTCGCAACAACAGCTCGGTGATCATCCGCCCCGGCCAGGCGCCGGCCGGCATCACCGGCAATCAGATTTCCAAGGACCCGCTGAACAAGGGTTTCCTCCCCTCGGGCGCGATCGGCTACAAGCTGAACGACAAATGGTCGATCGGCGTCTCGCTCGCCGCCCCCTACAGCTTCGCGACCAACTACGAGAATACGAGCTGGGCGCGCTACACCGCCGACAAGACCAAGCTGACGACCATCGATATCCAGCCGACGATCGCCTATGCGCCCTCACCGATCATCGGCATAGGCGTCGGCCTGAACGTCGAATATAGCAAGGCGTCGCTGTCGAACTTCCTGCCGAACCTGTCCCCGGCTCTGCCCGATGGGCACCAGACGCTGCGCGGCGACGGCTGGGACTTCGGCTGGTCCGCCGGCGTCCAGCTGCACCCAAGCCCGCTGATCGACCTCGGCTTTTCGTACAAGTCGTCGGTCAAGCATAAGCTCAAGGGAAGCATCACGACCGCCGGCCTGCTCGGTCCCCTCGCCGGCCAGAACGGCCGCATCGACGGCATCACCGCGACCTTCCGCACCCCTTGGCAGGCGATCGCGAGCGCCCGGGTTCATGTCAGCGATGCCCTGACGCTGAACGGTCAGGTCGTCCGCGCCGGCTGGAAGAAGTTCGATGCGATCGACCTCGGCGCACCGGTGAATGCGGCGCTCGACCAGAACTACAAGAACAGCTGGAGCGTCGCAGGCGGCGTCGATTATGCGGTCACCCCGCAGTGGACGATGCGCGGCGGCGTGCAGTGGGACCAGACCCCGACGCGCGACGGTTCGCGTGACGCCCGCGTTCCGGATGCGAGCCGCATCAACTTCGCGCTGGGCACCTCCTACGCGATCACCGAGTCGATCACGCTCGACGCGGCCGCCAACTATGTCGATTTCAAGAACGCGTCGATCGACCGTCTCGGCGGCTTCTATGTCGGCACCCCCGCCCAGACGATCATCCGCCCGAACGGCAGCCTGACCGGTGCGAGCGCGATCATCCTCGCCGTCGGCGGACGCATGACCTTCTGATCAGGAGAGCTCTCGAGATGACTTCCCGCGACACCGTGACTGACCCACTGCCCTCCGGTCGCGGTGTCGCACTTCCGGACGGCGGAGGCGTGCCAGCGTCTCCGCCGATTCCGCCCCGTCTGCTCACCGAGCTGATCGACAACGCAGTGCGCGACCATGGCGAACGGCGTGCGATCGACTTTCTCGGCCGCCACTGGACCTATGCCGAGATCGGCGATCTGGTCGACCGCGCCGCCGCCGGCCTCCAGGCGATGGGCGTCGGCCCCGATGTCCGCTTCGGCCTGTGCCTGCCGAACACGCCCTATTTCGTGATCCTCTACTTCGCGGCGCTCCGCTGCGGGGCGACGATCGTCAATTTCAACCCGCTCTATGTCGAGCACGAGTTGCGCCACCAGATCCCCGATTCGGGCACGACCGTCATGGCGGTCATCGACGTCGCGTCGATCCACGCCAAGGTCGCCGCGGTGGCGGAAGAGAGTGGCCTCGAAAAGATCATCGTCTGCCCGCTGGCGGACATATTGCCGCCCTTCACCTCGCTGCTCTACCGTCTGTTCAAGCGGTCCGAGATCGCCCGATGGGCTGCAGATGCGCGACACGTGGCCTTTCGCACCCTGACCGCGGCCAATCCCGCGTCGTTCAAGCCGGTCGCGATCGACCCCGACGACGTCGCCGTGCTGCAATATACCGGCGGCACCACCGGCGTCCCCAAAGGCGCGATGCTGACCCATGCCAACCTGACCGCGAACAGCCGGCAGATGACGCTGCATGTCGGCCATGGCGCCGAGGCGAATGACCGGATCATGGGCGTGTTGCCGATGTTCCACGTCTTCGCGCTGACGACGGTGCTGAACTTCAGCGTCGACACGGCGGCCGAGATGATCCTGTTGCCGCGCTTCGAGCTCAAGCAGTTCCTGAAGACCGTCAAGCGCACCCGGCCGACCAAGCTGCTGGCGGTGCCGACGATGCTGACCGCGCTAAACAAGGCGGCAGCATCGCAGGCCGTCCATTTCGACGATCTCGACTTCGTCGTATCGGGCGGCGCGCCGCTGCCGTTCGACGTGCGGCAGGAGTTCGAACGCGTCACCGGCGCGCGCGTCGTCGAGGGCTATGGCCTGTCCGAAACCTCGCCGATCCTGACCTGCAACCCGATCACCGGCGTGGTGAAGGACAACAGCGCGGGCCCGCCCTTCCCCGGCACCACGCTGGAAATCCGCAGCCTCGACGATCCGCACAAGATCCTGCCGCAGGGCGAGCGCGGGGAGGTCTGCGCGCGCGGTCCGCAGGTGATGAAAGGCTATTGGAACAAGCCCGAAGAGACCGACAAGGTCTTCGTCGACGGTGCGATCCGGACCGGCGACGTCGGCTATCTGGATGAGGACGGCTATCTGTTTCTGGTCGACCGGATCAAGGACGTGATCATCTGCGGCGGCTACAACGTCTATCCGCGCGTCATCGAGGAGGCGCTGTACGAGCACCCCGCCATCCTTGAGGCGGTAGTGATCGGGGTGAAGGACGACTATCGCGGGCAGGCCCCCAAAGCCTTCGTCGTACTGCGTTCCGGCCAGTCGGCATCGATCGGCGAGATCGCCGAGTTCCTCAAGACCCGCCTGTCCAAAATCGAGCTTCCCCGCGAGATCGAAATCCGCCAGAGCCTGCCCAAGACGTTGATCGGCAAACTGTCCAAGAAAGAGCTGGTGGCCGAGGAAGCGAAGAAGGCGGCGGGCTGAGGGCATGGACCAGGGGGTGACTGCAAGAGGCGAGCGCGACGCGCTCCAGACCATCCAGGACGTCGCCGACGAACTGGGCATGACGACCCGCGCGATCCGCTTCTACGAGGACAAGGGTCTGCTCGATCCGCAGCGTGTCGGCACGATGCGGGTCTATTCCCGGCGCGAGGTCGCCCGGCTGCTGCTGATCCTTCGCGGCAAGCGGCTGGGTTTCAGTCTGCGCGAGATCAAGGAGTTCCTCGATCTCTACGACGCCGATCCGCTGCATCTCGAACAGACCAAGCGCCTGCTTGCGCGCGTCAACGAACGCGTCGACACGCTCGAGGCGCAGCGCGAGGCGCTCGACCAGACGCTCGGCGAGTTGCGCGATATCGTCGGCCAGTGCGAGGCCCGGATCGCAGCGGCGCGCTGAGCCTCGCGCGCAATTCGCTTGCACTGACGCTTCCCATGCCTAGCCTCGGACCTCGACGCCAACCGCATCGAGGTTCTGCCATGCGCCTTGCCCTGACCGCTGCCCTTCTTCTGTCCGCGCTAGCCGCACCCGCTGGCGCGCAGCCGGTTGCCCCGATCGAGCGGATCGCCAGCCCGGCCCCCGATGGGAAGCCGGGCCTGATCCTGAAGGGCGTGATCATTCCGAGCGGTTACGAGACCTTTTACCTTTCGGGCCAGCTCGCCGACCCGATCGACCCCGCCCGCAAGGAGACGGTCGAGGATTTCGGCGACACCAAGACGCAGACCGTCAGCACGCTGCGCAAGATCAAGGCGCTGCTCGAATCGAAGGGCTATGCGATCCGCGACGTCGTGAAGATGCAGGCCTTTCTCGCCGCCGACCCGAAGCTGGGCAAGATCGACTTTGCCGGCTTCAACGCGGGCTTCCGGGAGTTTTTCGGATCGGCCGACAATCCCGACACCGTCGCGCGGTCGACCTTCCAGGTGGCCAACCTTGTCGCTCCCCAATTTCTGGTCGAGCTGGAAGTTACGGCAGTCCGGCCGGCCAAGCGCTGACAGCGCCCGTCAGCCGATCTCGACCGCGTCGCCGGGTGCCAGCAGCGGGAGCAGTGCGAGCAGCGCGGGTTTCTCGATCGCGACGCATCCCGCCGTCGGACGCCCTTCGCTGCAATGAACAAAGATCGCGCTGCCCCTGCCCGGTACCGGCGGCGAATCATTGTGCCCCAGCACGACGATGACGTCATAGGCACCGTCCGCGCGCATCAACCGTTCGGCCGAGTGCGGATGCGGGTGGCGGACGGGACGGTTATATTCGGGATCGTCGGCGCCGTCGGACCAGCCATCATCGGAGCCGATCCAGCGCCAGGGCAGGCGCAGGCCCGGCGGCGGTGCCGCCGCCCCTTTGCGGAAGAGAATCGTTCGGATCGGCCAGCGCCCGAGCGGTGTCATGCCGTCACCCTCGCGCTTCTCGTCGGCCGGGCACGCGCCTGAGCGACCGATCGCGCAGGAGACTATAACGCCGTCCGGACCGGTGAGCGTCAGCGTCGCGACATCGACACGGATATCGGCCACGGCGCGTCGGCGTTCAGAGAACGTGACCGGTGCGGTCGCGCTTGGTGGCGAGATAGGCGCTGTTGTGCGGATTTTCACCCATCTTGTGCGGCACGCGCTCGGCAACGGCGATGCCGGCCGTTTCGAGCCCGGCGACCTTCTGCGGGTTGTTGGTCAGCAGCCTCACCTTCAGCTGCCCCAGCAGCGACAGCATTCGCGCCGCAACGCGGAAATCACGCTCGTCGACGCCGAAGCCGAGCCGCAGATTGGCGTCGACCGTGTCGAAGCCCTGATCCTGCAGCGCATAGGCGCGCAGCTTGTTGATCAGGCCGATGCCGCGTCCTTCCTGCCGCAGGTAGAGCAATATGCCCCAGCTGGCCTGCGTCATCGCCTTCAACGCGCCGTTGAGCTGCGGCCCGCAATCGCATTTGAGCGAGCCGAGCACGTCGCCGGTCAAACATTCGCTGTGCAGCCGGACGAGCGGCGGCGTACCGTCAGGCGTACCGATGATCAGCGCGACATGCTCGGCCGCGTCGGCGACGTGGCGAAAGGCGACGATCTCGGCTCGCTCGCTGACCGCGACCGGCAGGCGGGCCTGCGACGCGATCACCAGATGGGCGGGATCCTCATAGTCGTCAAGCACCGCAGCATCGACCTCGGCCTCCGCCGGCCCGTCAGCGCGGACGAACAGCGCCGGCAACAGACCGGCCAGCCGCGCCAGGCGCAACGCGGCGGCGCAGGCGGCAGGCGCGGTCACGCCCTTGGCCCGAAATGGACCCTTAAGCGGCGTCGCCATGTCGCGCACCGGATCGGCAAGCGCGATGGCGGTCGGCAGGTCGAGCCACGGCACGCGCTCGATCAGCGCGGGGCAGGCCGGGCTGGCGGCATCGCGCTGGTTGGCGAGGTTGAGCGTCGCGGCACGCGCCGCCGACAGCAGCACGTCGGCCGGCTGTCCCGCATCGAAGGCGGCAAGCGAGACGTCGTTCGCGGTCTCGATCGCGAGCACCACGACGCGCCCGTCGTCCGCGCCAACGGCAACCGGCCAGCCCCGTTTCAGCGCGTCGATCGCGCGCGCGGCGTCTCTTGCAGCGGTCAAAATTCGAACTCGGTCACCAGAGGAATGTGATCGGACGGGCGCAACCACGACCGGCAGGGTTCGCACACATAATGGTTGGTCGCCTGCTTCGCGACCGAGGGGCTCGCCCACATATGGTCCAAGCGCCGCCCGCGATCGGACGCGGCCCAGTCCTGCGCGCGATAGCTCCACCAGGTGTAGAGCCGCGCTGGCGGCGGGACGAAGGTTCGGCCGAGATCGACCCAGTCGTGGCTCGCCTGCAACCGCGCCAGCGTTTCGACCTCGATCGGGGTATGGCTGACCACGTCGAGCAGCTGCTTGTGGCTCCACACGTCGCATTCGAGCGGGGCGATGTTGAAGTCGCCCACGAGCAGCGTCGGCTCGCGCAATTCCTCGGACCAGCGGATCATGCGCCCCAGAAAGTCGAGCTTCTGGCCGAACTTGGGATTGACCTCGCGGTCAGGCACGTCGCCGCCGGCAGGGATATAGACATTCTCCAGCCGGATGCCGCAGTCGAGCCGCACGCCGATGTGGCGCGCCTCGCCATTGTCCTGCCAGTCGTGGCGGCCATTGTCGTGCAGAGGGACCTTCGAGATGATCGCCACGCCATGGTGCATCGGCTGGCCATTGGTCTCGAAATGGTCGTAGCCCAGCTTGCGGAACATCTCGAACGGGAAGATGTCGTCGCGGACCTTCGTTTCCTGCAGGCACAATATATCGATCTGCTGCTCCTCCAGGAACTGGCGAACGATGTCGATGCGCGCGCGGACCGAGTTGATGTTCCAGGAAGCGATCTTGAGCTTGGCCATATCGGCGCGATGTAGCGAGCGGGCGGCATGAATGCCAGTGCCCCATGGACATCCCACCGCTGCCTTTCAAAGGAAGGGGTGGCGGAGTCCGTCGGGACGAACGGGGAGGCTCGCTGCGCTCGCCACCCACCCCCGGCCCCTCCCTTGAAAGGGAGGGGTGGAAGGGGCTACCGCTGCTTCATGACCGACCATCCCGAACGACAATATCTCGACGCCATGCGCCGCGCCTGGACCGAAGGCGACGAGCGCACCGACCGCACGGGGGTCGGCACTCGCGCGCTGTTCGGCGTGACGATGCGCTTCGACCTGTCGGACGGCACGGTCCCGCTGATCACGACTAAGAAGATCTTCTGGAAATCGGCGGTCAAGGAACTGCTGTGGTTCCTGTCGGGCGACACCAACATCCGGCCGCTGGTGCAGCAGAAGGTGCATATCTGGACCGACTGGCCGCTCGACAAATATCGCCGCGCCACCGGCGAAACGATCGACCGCGATGCGTTCGAGCAGCGCATCATCGACGATCCGGCCTTCGCGGAGCAGTGGGGCGACCTGGGCCCGGTCTATGGCAAGCAGTGGGTCGACTGGCCGCGCTACACCCCCGCCGGAGACGGGCTCTACCGCCGCGAAGAGCAGGGCATCAACCAGATTGCCGAGCTCGTCGAGGCGCTGCGCACCAACCCCGGCTCGCGTCGGCTGATCTTCACCGGCTGGAACGTGCCCGAACTACCCGGCATGGCGCTGCCGCCTTGCCATATGACCTATCAATATCATGTCGCGAACGGGCGGCTGTCGGGGATCCTCTACCAGCGGTCGTGCGACCTCGGCCTCGGCTTTCCGTTCAACATCTTCGAAGCGGCGCTGCTGGTGCGGATGCTGGCGCAGCAGGCGGATCTGGAGCCGGGCGAGATCGTGTGGATGGGCGCCGACACCCATGTCTATTCGAACCATGGCCATCTGGTCGAAGAGCAACTGGCGCGCGAACCGCGCCCCTTCCCCACGCTCAAGCTAGCGCGCAAGCCCGACAGCATGTTCGACTATGCGCTCGAGAACTTCGTGATCGAGGGCTATGACCCGCACCCGCACATCGCAGCGCCGGTAGCGGTTTGAGCGAGGTGAGCGCGGTGAGCCGGCCGGAGATCGTCTTCGTCCTCGCCAGGGCGCGCAACGGCATGATCGGGCGCGACGGCGACCTGCCCTGGCGGCTGCCGGCCGACCTGCGCCGATTCAAGGCGCTGACGCAAGGCGCGCCGATGCTGATGGGTCGCAAGACCTTCGAGAGCCTGCCTGGGCTGCTTCCGGGCCGGCGCCACATCGTCCTGACGCGCGACCGGTCCTGGCAGGCGGAAGGGGCCGAGACCGTCCACAGCGTCGAAGAGGCGATCGCCGCCGCAGGAGACGCCCCGCGTCTGTCGGTGGTCGGTGGCGCCGAAATCTATGCGCTGACGCTCAACCATGCCGACCGGATCGAACTGACCGAGGTCGAGCTTGAGCCCGAGGGCGATACGGTCGTCCCGCCCTTTGATCCGACCATCTGGGCCGAAGCCGCACGCGAGGCGCATGCGGCGGAAGACGGGCGGCCCGCATACACTTTCGTGACGTTGGTCAGGCGCTGATTGCGCGGGCGTCCGCCCCTTTCTATAGGCGGCGCATGGAGCGACTGACATGCGACCGCCCCGTGCCTGCGCATCTGCGCGGGGGCGTGGTGGCCCTGGGCAATTTCGACGGCTTCCACAGGGGGCATCAGGCGGTCGTCGGCGCGGCGATCGCGCATGGCCGTGCGACGGGGCGCCCGGTGCTCGTCGCCAGCTTCGATCCGCACCCCGTCCGCTTCTTCCGCCCCGATGCCCCGCCCTTTCGCCTGACCACGCTCGACCAGCGCGCCGGGCTGTTCGCCGAGGCGGGTGCCGACGCGATGCTGGTGTTCCGCTTCGACGAAGCGCTCGCCAGTCTCACCCCCGAGCAATTCGTCGCCGATCTGCTGATCGAACGCGCGGGCGCGGCCCATGTCGTGACCGGTGAAGACTTCACCTTCGGCAAGGGCCGCTCGGGCAATGTCGCGATCCTGTCGGAGATCGGCGCTCGTCACGGCATGACGACCGCCGCAATCGGCCCGGTGAGCGACGACAAGGGCCCGATCTCGTCGAGCCGCATCCGCGCCGCGCTGACCGAGGGTGATCCGCAGGAGGCGGCGCGCCTGCTGACCCGCCCCTTCCGCATCGCCGGCACCGTTCAGCATGGCGATAAGGTCGGCCGCACCATCGGCTATCCGACCGCCAATATCGCGCTCGATCGCTATCTGCGCCCGCGCTACGGCATCTATGCGGTGCGCGGGCGGCTGCCTGACGGGCGCGTGATCGACGGGGCCGCCAATGTCGGCATCCGCCCGACCTTCGACCCGCCCAAGGAACTGCTCGAGGTCTTCTTCTTCGACTTCGCCGAAAGCCTCTATGATCAGGCGATCGAGATCGAGATGATCGCCTATATCCGGCCCGAAGCGAAGTTCGACAGCCTCGAGGCGCTGTCCGAGCAGATGGATCGCGACTGCGCCGAAGCCAAGCGGATACTTGCCGCGTCCAGCCCGGTCGCGTAGGGCCTGCCCGCAAACCCCGAACCTGTCGGACGCTGCCGAGACCGTCTCGGCGCCGCGCCTGACCGGCGGCCTGTGGAACAGATCTTCGAATGACCGACGCAGCACCCGACTATCGCAACACCGTCTTCCTGCCGAAGACCGACTTCCCGATGAAGGCCGGCCTCGCCCAGAAGGAACCGGCGATCCTCGCCCGCTGGGCGGCGGAGGACCTGTACGGGACGCTGCGCAAGGCGCGCGCGGGCAGCGAGCGCTTCATCCTTCACGACGGCCCGCCCTACGCCAATGGCGACATCCACATGGGCCATGCGATGAACAAGGTGCTGAAGGACATCATCGTCCGCAGCCAGTCGCTGCTGGGCAAGGACGCGCCCTATGTCCCCGGCTGGGACTGCCACGGCCTGCCGATCGAGTGGAAGGTCGAGGAAGCCTATCGCGCAAAGAAGCTGAACAAGGACGAGGTCGACCCCGTCCAGTTCCGCGCCGAATGCCGCGCCTATGCCGAGAAATGGGTGTCGGTGCAGCGCGAGCAGTTCAAGCGGCTGGGCGTCGACGGCGACTGGGACGATCCCTATCTGACGATGAAGTACGACGCCGAGGCGGCGATCGTCGGCGAGCTGCTCAAATTCGCCGAGAGCGGCCAGCTCTATCGCGGCGCCAAGCCGGTGATGTGGTCCCCGGTCGAAAAGACCGCGCTGGCCGACGCCGAAGTCGAATATGAGGACATCACCTCGACCCAGATCGACGTGGCATTCGAGATCGTCGAAGCGCCAGCAATGCCAGAACTTGTAGGCTCTTATGCGGTTATCTGGACGACCACTCCATGGACGATTCCGGTCAATCAGGCTTTGGCCTATGCTCCTGAAGTCCATTATACGGTGCTGCGCTTCGATGGACGGCAGTATGTTGTCGCTGAAGAACTCGTGGCAGCCTTCTGGAAGCGTATCGAGGCCAGCAAGGCTGAAGGTCAACAGATCGCAGATGGCCTGACCGGCATCCGCTTCCTTGGCTCATCTCTGCAAGGAGCGATCGCCCGCCACCCGATGCACGAGCTCGGCGGATTCTTCGCCAAGCCGCGTCCGCTGCTGGCCGGCGACTTCGTCACCACCGATGCGGGTACCGGCCTCGTCCACATGGCGCCCGACCACGGCGAGGACGACTTCTTCCTGTGCAAGGCGCACGGCATCGAGCCGGTGTTCGCGGTCGAGGGCGACGGCAAGTACCGCGCCGACTGGGCGTGGCTCGGTGGACAGGGATCGGTGATCAACGCCAAGTTCACCGCGCCCGATGGCCCGATCTGCACCGACCTGCGCGAAGCCGGCGCGCTGCTCGCCGCCAGCGCGGACTTCAAGCACAGCTATCCGCACAGCTGGCGCTCTAAGGCCAAGGTGATCTTCCGCTGCACCCCGCAATGGTTCATCCCGATGGATAGAGCCATAAGCCCCTCCCCTTCAGGGGAGGGGTCTGGGGTGGGGCCTCAGGGTCTCGCAGAGTCGGGCGTTGGTGGGGAGAGTGGCCCCCACCCCAACCCCTCCCCTGAAGGGGAGGGGCTTGGCAAGACGAACGGCGCCACGCTCCGCGAAACCGCGCTCGATGCGATCGAGCGGACGCGCTGGGTGCCCGAGAAGGCGCGCAACCGCATCCATGCGATGGTCGCCGGCCGCCCCGACTGGGTGATCAGCCGCCAGCGCGCCTGGGGCGTGCCGATCGCGCTCTACGTAAACCGGAAGAGCGGCGACTATCTGCGCGACCCGGCGGTCAACGCCCGCATCGTCGAGGCATTCAAGGCCGGCGGCGCCGATGCCTGGTTCACCGCGGATCACCAGCAGCTGCTCGGCCCCGACTATGCGGCCGCCGATTACGAGCCGGTCAACGACATCCTCGACGTCTGGTTCGATTCGGGCTGTACCCATGTCTTCACGGTCGAGGCGCGCTACGGCGCCGGCACCCGCGCCAACCTCTATCTCGAAGGCTCGGACCAGCATCGCGGCTGGTTCCAGTCGTCGCTGCTCGAAAGCTCCGGCACGCGCGGCCGGGCGCCCTATGACGCGGTGCTGACCCACGGCTTCGCGCTCGACGGACAGGGCCGCAAGATGTCGAAGAGCGTCGGCAACGTCGTCGATCCGCTCAAGATCATCAACGAAAGCGGCGCCGACATCCTGCGCCTGTGGGTCGCCTCGACCGACTATTTCGAGGATGTCCGCATCGGCAAGGAAATCCTCGCCGGCACCTCGGACGCCTATCGCAAGCTGCGCAACACCTTCCGCTACCTGCTCGGCGCGCTCGACGGGTTCGACGAGGCCGAGCGCGTTGCCCCGGCCGACATGCCCGAGCTGGAACGCTATGTCCTCAACCTGCTCGCGTCGCTCGACGCCGAGCTGCGCGAGGCGACCGCCGCGTTCGAGTTCAACCGCTATGCCCGCGCGCTGAGCGATTTCGCGAACAACGACCTGTCGGCCTTCTTCTTCGACATCCGCAAGGACTCGCTCTACTGCGACGCGCCGTCGGACCTGAAGCGTCGGTCCTATCGCACCGTTCTAGACATCCTGTTCCACGCGCTGGTCCGTTACGCAGCGCCGATCCTCTGCTTCACCGCCGAGGAAGTGTGGACGACGCGCTATCCCGAGGCCGGTTCGGTACACCTGCTCACCTGGCCCGAGGTCGACGCCGGCTGGCGCGACGAGGACCTGCGCATGCGCTGGGAGCTGCTGCGCCGCTATCGCCTCAAGCTGACCGGCCAGATCGAGCCGCTGCGCCGCGAGAAGGTGATCGGATCGAGCCTCGAAGTCGACGTGACCGCGATCAGCTATGATCCGGCCGAAGCCGCGCTGCTTCGCTCCGCCGATTTCACCGAAATCGCGATCGTCGCCAAGGTCGAGGTCGTTGACGGCGACCCGGCCGCAGCCGAGCTGGCTGGCGGATCGGATCCGATCGCCTTCGAGGTCGCCAAGACCGAGGCCGAAAAGTGCGGCCGCTGCTGGCGGCATTTGCCCGAGGTGACGACCGAAGGCGCGCTGTGCGACCGGTGCGAGACGGTCGTCCATGGCTGACGCCCTCGAGCGACGCCATCGCGCCTTCGGGCTGATCGTCGCCGTCCTCGTCCTGCTGGCCGACCAGACCAGCAAATGGCTGATCATGGGCCCGCTCGCTCTGCCCCAGCGCGGGTTGATCCCGATCATGCCCTTCTTCGACCTGCGCTGGGTAGAGAATTACGGCATCTCGATGGGCTTCCTGGTCGCCGGGTCGAATGCCGAGCGGTGGATTCTCGTCGGGCTCACCTCGGCCATCGCGATCGGCGTGATCGTCTGGCTGTGGCGGGAGACCGCACGGATCGACGTCGCGGCGCTGGGCCTCGTCCTCGGCGGCGCATTGGGGAATATCGCGGATCGGACACGGCTCGGCTATGTCGCCGACTTCCTCGATCCGCATATCGGCGACTGGCATCCCTTTTTGGTCTTCAATGTCGCGGACGCCGCGATTACCATTGGCGTAGTGATCCTGGTCGCGCGCGCGCTGTTCGCGCGCGAGTCCCGGGACGGTTCGGAGAATATCGATGCGGTCTAAGTTGCTTCTGGGTTCGGCACTGGTCGCGATGACCCTGCTCGCGGCGTGCAGCCGCGGAGACCGCCCCGGCGTGATGGCCGGCCGCTCGTCGAATCTCGACGCCTTCGCGGTGTCGAAGCGCGCGCCGCTGACCATCCCGCCCGATTTCGCGCTGGTCCCGCCGAAGCCGGGCGCCTCGCGTCCGCAGGAAGCCGATTCGAGCCAGCAGGCGCTGTCGGCGCTGTTCGGCAACACCCAGCCGCCCAAGAGCCAGACCGAGAAGGACATCATCGGCCTGACCAAGACCGTGCCCGAGCCCGGCATACGCTCCTCGGTCGGTGAAATCAGCCAGTCGACCGTCGACAAGGGCAACACCACCCGCACCATCCTCGCCTCGGCCGCGACGAGCAACGACACGGCCAGCGTCTCGCTCGGCAACTGACGGCCCCCAAACCTTCTCTGACCTGGGATGACCCGGCTCCGGCCGGGCCTTTCCCGCCCCGCCTGGCGGTCCTCCTATGCTCGAGCTGATCCGCCGCCGCCTGCTGACGGCGCTGCCGACGCTCGCCGCCGTCATCATCCTGTCCTTCCTGCTGATGCGCCTCGCGCCCGGCGGTCCGTTCGACGGCGAGCGGCCGCTCGACCCGCAGACGCGCGAAGCGCTGATGACAGCCTATGGGCTGAACGAGCCGCTGCACGTCCAGGTCGGCACCTATATCTGGCGGCTGCTCCACGGCGATTTCGGCCCCTCGCTCGTCTATCGCGACTTCACCGTGACCGACCTGATCGCGCGCGGGCTGCCCGTGTCGCTGACGCTCGGCGCCCTCGCCCTGATTCTCGCGCTCCTGCTCGGTCTGCTGGCGGGTATGGTCGCCGCCGCCCGGCCGGGCAGCCGCACCGACCGCAGCCTGATGCTGTTCGCCACGCTGCTGACCGCGCTCCCCTCCTTCGTCGTCGGTCCGCTGCTCGTTCTCCTGCTCGGCCTGTGGGCCGGCTGGCTGCCCGTCTCGGGATGGGGCGACGGCGACGTGCCGCATCTGGTCCTGCCGGTCGTAGCCCTCGCGCTGCCGACGGCGGGCGCCATAGCCAAGCTGGCCCGCGCCGGCCTCGCCCAGGTGCTGGCGCAGGACCATGTGCGCATGGCGCGGGCGCGCGGCCTCGGCTGGCGGCGCATAGTGCTCGTCCACGCGCTCCGCCCCGCGCTGGTACCGGTCGCCTCCTATCTGGGACCGGCGTCGGCAGGGCTGCTGACGGGCGCGGTCGTCATCGAGACGGTGTTCGCCCTGCCAGGCCTAGGCCGCTACTTCGTGCAGGGCGCGCTCAACCGCGACTATCCGCTCGTGATGGGCGTGGTCACCCTCTATGCAGGGCTGATCATCCTGTTCAACCTGCTCGCCGACCTTGCCTATGGCTGGCTCGATCCCCGGACGCGCGGCTGATGCGCGCGCCCTTCGCGATCCTCGCGCTGATTCTGCTCGCGGCGCTGATCGGCCCCTGGCTGATCGACTGGCGCTATGACGCCATCGACTGGGACGCGGTCCGCGCAGCGCCGCTGTCGCCGGGCCACATGCTCGGCACCGACAGCGTCGGGCGCGACCTGCTGGCCCGAACGCTGATCGGCACCCGCGTCACTCTGGGGGTCGCGTTGGCGGCCGCGCTCGTGTCGCTGGTGATCGGGGTCGGCTGGGGCGCCATCGCCGGCTGGAAGGGCGGACGCACCGACGAGGCGATGATGCGGATCGTCGACGCGCTCTATGCGCTGCCGTTCATGTTCGTCGTGATCCTGCTGATGGTGCTGTTCGGCCGGTCGATCCTGCTCGTCTTTCTCGGCATCGGCGCGGTCGAGTGGCTGACGATGGCGCGCGTCGTGCGCGGACAGATGCTCGCCCTGCGCGAGCGCCCCTTCGTCATCGCGGCCGAGGCGGCCGGCACGCCGCCGGTCGCGATCGTCCTGCGCCACATGCTCCCGAACATCGCCGGGGTCGCCATCGCCTATCTGCTGCTCACCATCCCGCAGGTGGTGATGATCGAGAGCTTCCTCTCCTTCCTGGGCCTCGGCGTGCAGGAGCCGATGACCTCGCTCGGCATCCTGCTCAAGGACGGGGTCGACGACATGGACCTCGCCCCCCATGCGATGCTGCTCCCCGCCATCGTCCTCGTCGCCCTGTTGCTCTGCCTGACGCGCATCGGCGAGCGACTGCGCGACCGGTTTGTCGGATGAGCCTGCTCGTCGCCCGCGACCTGTCGGTCGAGATTGCCGGACGGCCGGTGGTGCACGGCCTCGACTTCACCCTGGACGCCGGCCGCAGCCTCGCGCTGGTCGGCGCCTCGGGGTCGGGCAAGAGCCAGACCTGCCTCGCCCCCTTCGGCCTGTCGGTGGGCACGGCTTCGGGCTCCTTCCGACTGGCCGGCGAGGAACTGATCGGCGCGTCGGAGCGGCAGCTGCGCCGAATCAGGGGCATGCATGTCGGCTTCGTCTTCCAACAGCCGCTGACCGCACTGACACCGCACATGACGATCGCCGCGCAATTGCGCGAGGCGTGGACTCAGGCCGGTGGCCCCCGCCCCTCGCGCGCCGCGATGGAGGCCGCGCTAGAACGGGTCGGGCTCGACCGGCCGGTAGAGCGGCTCGACCAATATCCACACCGTCTGTCGGGCGGGCAGCGGCAGCGCGCGCTGATCGCGATGGCGATCGCGCATCGGCCGAAGCTGCTGGTGGCGGACGAGCCGACGACGGCGCTCGACGCGATCCTGCGCGCCGAGATCATGGCGCTGCTGAGCCGGCTCTGCCGGGAAGAGGGCATGGCTCTGTTGCTGGTCAGCCATGATCTGGCGGCGGTGTCGGACCATGCCGATGCCGTCGCGGTGATGGAAAGTGGCCGCATCGTCGAGAGCGGACCGACGCGAGCGATCGTCGATGCGCCGGCGACCGATTATGCCCGCGCGCTGATCGCCGCCAGCCCTCGCCTGGACCAACCGGCGCCCGCGCTTGGACCAGTCGGGGCACCGCTGCTGGAAGCGCGCGACGTGTCGGTGTCGTTCCGCAAACCGGGCTGGACGCGGGGGCGCTTGCAGGCCGTCGACGGCCTCTCGATCAACGTGGCCGAAGGTGAGGCCGTCGCGATCGTTGGCGGTTCGGGATCGGGCAAGTCGACCTTCGCGCGCGCCGTAGCTCGGCTCGGCCCGATCGACAGCGGCGAGGTGCGCTGGCGCGGAGCCCTGCTCCCAGACCGCAAGGCGATGCGCCCGCGCGACCGGGCGGGCGTACAGCCGGTGTTTCAGGACCCGGTCGCAAGCCTCGATCCGCTGTGGACGGTGCGCGACATCGTCGCGGAGCCGCTGCGCCGACTGCGCCCCGATCTCGATCGGGCTGCGATCGACGAACGCGTGGACGCTGTGCTGACCGAAACCGGGCTGTCGCCCGAACTCGCCACACGGCGTCCCTCTGCCCTGTCCGGCGGGCAGGCGCAGCGCGTGGCGATCGCCCGGGCGCTCGGACCCGATCCGGCGATGTTGCTGCTCGACGAGGCGACCTCGGCGCTGGATGTGCTCGTGGCCGGCACGATCCTCGATCTGCTCGGGATGCTACAGCGCCAGCGCGGCCTGGCCATCCTGATGATCACCCACGACCTCGCCGTCGCACACCGCCTGTGTCACCGCATCGTCGTCATGGACCGCGGCCAGATCGTCGAGCAGGGCCCTGCCGGGGAGCTGATCGACGCGCCACGACACGAGATCACCCGCCGTCTGGTCGCCGCGAGCCGGCCGCACAGGGTCAGCGACTGATACCCGCTTGCGGTTTCCCGCAGTGGCACGGTTGACCGGATATTAAGCATTCCCGCCCATCGTCGCCGGCAGTCAAAGGTCGGAGGCTATGATGTTCGAGCGCGCCATACGGATCGATGCAGGGACGCCCGCCACCGCCCAGCATTGTTTCGAGCTGCTCGACCGCACGCTCGGCCGCTCCACCGATATCGCCGCGCGCGAGGGCGTTTCGGGTCTGCTGTCCACCCTGACTGAGGCTTACGCCGTCGCGCATCCGGTCGCCCGGCGGCGGATCGATGCGCTGCTGCGCGAAGCCGAACTGATCGCTTCCATGGGGCTGAACGCCGTAGCGGCGCGCGACAGCCGCTCCCCTCAGGGCAGCCAGGCCGCCGTCGCCGCGCTCGACACGGCGCTGCAGGATATCGCCCGCCGCATACGCTCCACGCTGTCGCCCGTGATCATCTGAACGGACGCGCGGCCCTCAGCCTATGGCCGCCGCGAAGCGTTCGAGCCCGAGCCGCAGATCCTCGATCAGGTCGTTGGGATCTTCCAGCCCGATATGCAACCGCACGAGCGGTCCCTCAGCCTGCCAGGACGTCGCCGTCCGCAACGCGTGCGGATCGACCGGCAACGCAAGGCTCTCATAGCCGCCCCAGGAAAAGCCGATCCCGAAATGGCGCAGCCCGTCGATGAGGGCGGCCCGCGCGGCATCGTCGCCACCGCGCAGCATGAAGCTGAACAGGCCTGATGCCCCCGCGAAGTCGCGCGCCCAAAGCGCGTGGCCCGGACAGTCGGGCAAGGCCGGGTGAAGGACGCGCGCGACCTGTGGTTGCTCCACCAACCACCGCGCCACCCGCAGAGCGCTCTCCTCGTGCCGACGCAGCCGAACCTCCAGCGTACGCAGCCCGCGCAACGCGAGGAACGCATCGTCGGCGCTAATGCTCTGCCCCAGCGCCATCGCCGTCTGGCGCAGCCGCGGATAGAGCGCGGGCGTCGTAGTCGCCGAGCCCATCATCGCATCCGAATGGCCGACCACATATTTGGTGCAGGCAAGGATCGACACGTCGACGCCGTGCGACAGCGCCGGGAACAGCAGCGGCGTGGCCCAAGTGTTGTCGATCGCGGTGAGAAGTCCTTTGCCGCGCGCCACCGCGACGATCGCCGGCACGTCCTGCACCTCGAAGGTCAGACTACCGGGGCTTTCGAGGAAAATCAGTTTCGTGTCGGGGCCGATCAGTTCGGCAATGCCCGCGCCGACGCCGGGATCATAGAAACGGGTGCGAATTCCCATCCGCCGCAGCAGCCCGCCGCACAGCGCGCGGGTCGGCTCATAGGCGCTGTCGACCATGAGCAGTTCGTCGCCGGGCGCGAGAAGCGCGAGCAGCGTGGCCGCGATTGCCGCCACGCCCGACGGATAGAGCAGCGTGCCCCCTGCTCCGGGTTCGAGTTCGGTCAGCGCTTCGGCAAGCGACCATTGGCTGGGCGTACCGCGCCGTCCGTAGAACAGGCCATCATCGGGCTTGCGGGTCGCCGCGCGCAGTTCGGCGACGCTGTCGAACAATATCGTGGAGGCGCGCCAGACGGGGGTGTTGACGATAGTCCGGCGTTCGCCATGCGGTCGCCCGGCCGTGGCCAGCCGGGTTCCCGTCTTCAACCTGTCGCGATCACCTGCGTTCACGCAGGACCGATCGCCTTTTCCGTGTCCGGGAGCAAGCCCCACTCGCTCCACGAGCCGTCATAGAGCGCCACGTCTTCCTTGCCGAGCAGCGCGGCGGCGAACAGGAGGACGGCAGCGGTGATGCCCGAGCCGCAGGTGGTGACCATCGGCTTGTTCCAATCGATGCCGGCGGCGTCGAACTCGGCGCGCAGCGCGGCCTTGTCCTTGAAGGTGCCGTCCTCGTTGAACAGCCGCTCATAGGGCAGGTTACGCGAGCCCGGGATATGGCCTGCCGCCAGACCGCGCGGATCGACCTCCTCGCCGGTGAAGCGCTTGGCACCGCGTGCGTCGAGGACCTGCTCCGCGCCGCTCGCCAGATTGGCTTTCATCTGCGCAAGATCACGCACCGGGGCGGGATCGCGCCAGACGGTGAAGTGGCGATGGCGCAGCGCCACCTTGCCCTGCTCGACCGGGCGCCGCTCGGCGATCCACTTGGCGATGCCTCCGTCGAGGATCGCAACCTGATTGACGCCGAACATGCGGAACATGAACCAGGCGCGCGCGGCAGTACGGTGCGGGCTGTTGTCGTAGAGGACGATCCGGCTGCCATCGCCGAGGCCCAGCGACTGCATGCGGCTGGCGAACTTCTCCGCGCTCGGCAGCATCGACGGCAGGCTGGACGTCTCGTCCTTGAGGTTGCCCAGGTCGAGGAAGACCGCTCCGGGAAGGTGGCGCGCCTCATATTCGCCCTGCGCATCCCGCCCGGCATCGAGCGCGAAATAGGTCGCGTCGACGACGCGGAGATCATTCGCTCCGAGCTCGCCCGCAAGCCATTCGGTCGAAACCAGCATGTCCATCATAACCTCCTCAAACGAACGCGACAGAGCGCCACGCCTTCACTTAACGAATCGACATGCCCGGGAAGGCGTCGCTTAGTTACGTATCGCGAGAATGTATGGCAAGTATATTTGTTCCTAGAGGCAATATTTGTAATTTTCATACAGATATGGCGGTCACATCGGGGCTCCGCTAAGGGCGCCCCATGTCCAAACCGCTCCATCTCGGCCAGACCAGCACGCTTCCCGCCACGCCCGACGAAGCGATCCTCGATTATGTCCCGAACCCGCGCAAGGGGCTCTACATGGTGCGCTTCGCCGCGCCCGAGTTCACCTCGCTCTGCCCGGTGACCGGCCAGCCCGATTTCGCGCATCTGGTAATCGACTATGCGCCGGCCGAGACGATCGTCGAGTCCAAGTCGCTGAAGCTGTTCCTCGGCTCCTTCCGCAACCATGCGGGTTTCCACGAGGACTGCACCGTCGGCATCGGCCAGCGGCTGTTCGACGAGATGAAGCCGCATTGGCTGCGCATCGGCGGTTACTGGTATCCGCGCGGGGGCATCCCGATCGACGTCTTCTGGCAGTCGGGCCCCGCGCCCGAGGGGCTGTGGGTCCCCGACCAGGGCGTCCCCGGCTATCGCGGCCGGGGCTGACCCCTCCCCGAAGGGAGAGGCCTGAACTCGAAAGCTGACCCGCGTCAGCGCGCGCGGATGAACGCCTTCACGTCCGCGCTGAGCTTACGCAGATCTTCCTGCCGTACATACATCATGTGGCCCGCATCATAATAATGGAACTGGATGCGCGACGGGTCGAAGCCCGGCCGGTTCAACGAATATTCGGCGCCGAAGAAGGGCGTCGCGAAATCATAATAGCCCTGGCCGACGAACACGCGCAGCCCGCTATTCTCGCGTAGCGCACGGCCGAGATAGGGCGCCACGTTGACATAGACCTCGCCGTCGCGGCCGCCTTGCCCCTCCAGCTTCCAGTCCCAGCCGCGCACCCCGCCGATCGTCACATATTGGCGATCGGTCGCATATTTGAGGTCGCCGCGCAGATAGCTGTTCACCGCCGAAGTGTAGGACGCGTCGATGCCGTAGAAGCTCGGATCATTGTCGCCTTCCTCGCCAGCGCGGTCATAGTCGACGCCCGTGTAACGCGAATCGAGACGGCCAACGGTCAGACCGCGATCGCGGAGCAGTTCCTTGTAGAAGCGGCCCGGCGTCACGCGCAGATTGGCGTTGTCGAGGAACTGCTCAGACAGGCCGGTAAGCCGCGCCAGTTCGGCGCGGACCGAGGCGCGCTCCTCAGCACCCAGCTGGTTGCCCTTGAGCAGCGCCGCCGCATAGGGCCCGATCGCGAAGGCCCGCGCCTGGGCGGCGGCTTCTGCGACCGTCGCCGCCGGATTGGGCAGCTTGCGATGATACCAGGCCGTCGTCGTCATCGAGGGCAGGTTGAGGATGTAGGGCATCTCATTGCCCTGCACCTCGGCCGGGGCCGCGAAGTCGAGGATGGTCGAGATCAGGATGATCCCGTTGACCGCGACGTCGTTATAGGTTCCTTCGAGCTCGTTGATCAGCGCGACCGAACGCGTCGTGCCATAGCTCTCCCCGCCGATATATTTGGGCGACGCCCAGCGGCTATTCTCGCTCAGCCATTTGCGGATGAAGTCCGAGATCGATTTCGCATCGGACGAGACGCCCCAATAATCCTTGGGGTCCTTGTCGCCCAGAGTGTGCGAAAAACCGGTGCCGACGGGATCGATGAACACGAGGTCGGTGACGTCGAGCAGGCTCTCCGGATTGTCGACCAGCGGATAGGGCGGCGCGCCATCGTCCTTCGCGTCGGGCAGGACGACCCGCTTCGGGCCGAAGGCGCCCATGTGCAGCCAGAGCGACCCCGAACCGGGACCGCCATTGTAAAGGAAGGTCACTGGCCGGGTCTTCGGATCGCCGCCGTCGCGGACATAGGCGGTCGAGAAGATCGCGGCGGCCGGCTTGCCGTCCTTGTCGTCGAGATAGGTTTCGCCGGTCGTTGCGGTGTACGCGATCGACTGGCCGCCGAAGACGCCCTTGTGCTTCGTGACCGAGACATTGGGCGCGGGAACGGGCGCAGGCGCTGCGGCCGCTTCCTCGTCCTTCTTCTTGTCGGCGGCGTGTGTCGCTAAAGGTGCGAGCGCGATGGCGAGAGCGGCGAGGCTGGTGGTCAGGCGCATTTCCGGAATCCCCTTTTAGGAGAACAGGCTAACCCAGCTTCCGTCGCGAGGGAAAGCGTGAATTCTCACGCGCCCGGTCGCGCGATCGAACCGCCCGATCAGATCAGCTTAATCTCGCGCAGCCGCTCGAGCAGATAATCGTTCGCGGTGATCGGCTCGGGAAAGCGGTTCGGCCGCTCGGGCGTGATCGTCTGCGGCAGCGTCTCGATCAGATAATCGGGCCGGAAATGCAGGAAGAAGGGCATCGAATAGCGCGCAAAGCCGCGCCGTTCGGGCGGCGGGTTCATCACGCGGTGGCTGGTCGAAGGCAGCAGGCCATTGGTGAGCCGCTGGAGCATGTCGCCGATGTTCACCACGAGCTCGCCCGGCGCGATGTCGACCGCGAGCCAGCGGCCGTCGCGATCGAGCAGCTGGAGACCGCCCTCCTCGGCGCCGAGCAGCAGCGTGATGGTGTTGATATCCTCGTGCGCGCCCGCCCGGATGCCCGGCGCTTCGGGGCCGATCGGCGGGTAGTGAAGCAGGCGAAGGATCGAATTGCCATCGCGCACCGCATCGACAAAGAAATCGGCCGGCAGGTCGAGATAGAGCGCGATCGCCGACAGGATTCGGGCACCGGTCCGCTCGAAAGCGGCGAACAGATCGAGATAGGTCTGGCGGAAGTCGGCGATCTCCTGCGGCCAGAGATTGGCCGGCATCTGATCGGCATAGGCGTGGCCGGCGGGCAGTTCGCGGCCGACATGCCAGAACTCCTTGAGGTCCGCCTCGGTCGAATCCTTGGCGGTCTCGACACGGAAAGGCGTATAGCCGCGCTGACCGCCGCCGCCCGCGACATGGTAGGCACGCTTGACCTCTTCAGGCAGCGCGAAGAACGCCTTGGCGGCCGATTCCGCGCGCGCGATCAGATCGGCCGGGATGCCGTGATCAGCCACCACGGCGAAGCCGAAGCGCTCGAACGAGCGCCCGATCGCCTGCGCGAAGCCATGAGCATCTTGGTCTGCGATCGCCAGCGAAGTGCTGGGGACGCGGGTCAGGTCTGCAATGTCGGTCATCATGCCGATATAGCGGCGGGCGCCAGAGTCGTCATCCCTGCCCGCGACGCGCGATCCGCGAGCAAAGGCGAGTCATCCACAGCTTTCTGCCGCAGGCGGCTTGAACAAGGGGCCTTCGATCCGCCAGACACCCCACGTGACCGCACGAATCGACATCGGCACCAGCGGCCCGGGCCAGTCGGTCCATTTCGACGTGGAGGAGCTGCTCGCGACCCGCCTGCTCGTTCAGGGCAATTCGGGTTCGGGAAAGTCGCATCTGCTGCGCCGGCTGCTCGAAGAATCGGCCAATGTCGTCCAGCAGGTCGTGGTCGATCCTGAAGGCGACTTCGTCACCCTCGCCGACCGCTTCGGCCATGTCGTCATCCAGGCCTTCGACCATAGCGAGGCTGAGATCGTCCGCCTCGCCAACCGCATACGCGAGCATCGCGTGTCGGTGGTGCTGGCGCTCGACGAACTCGAAATCGAGCAGCAGATGCGCTGTGCGGCGACCTTCCTGTCGGCACTGTTCGATGCCCCTCGCGACTTCTGGTATCCCGCGCTGGTCGTCGTCGACGAGGCGCAGCTATTCGCCCCCGCCGTGGCCGGCGAAGTGTCGGACGAGGCGCGCCGCGCGTCGCTGGGTGCGATGACCAATTTGATGTGCCGCGGGCGCAAGCGCGGGCTGGCGGGCGTGATCGCCACCCAGCGTCTCGCCAAACTCGCCAAGAATGTCGCGGCCGAGGCCTCGAACTTCATGATGGGGCGCACCTTCCTCGACATCGACATGGCGCGCGCGGCCGACCTGCTCGGCATGGACCGCCGCCAGGCCGAGACGATCCGCGACCTGCCGCGCGGCCAGTTCCTCGCCCTCGGCCCGGCGGTCTCGCGCCGCCCGATCGCGGTGACGGTCGGCGCTGTGCAGACCTCGGCGCGCAGTGGCAGCCCCAAGCTCGTTCCCCTGCCCTCGGCCGCGCCCGAGGATCTGCAGGGCCTGCTGTTCGCGCCGGGTGACGATCTGCCCGTCGCTCCACCGCCGCCGCGCGCGCCGATGCCGACCAGCGACGATCTGCTGCGCGCGATCAGCCGCTCGGGACCGGTGCTGACGCCGTCGGCCGCACCGGGCGCCCCGGCCATGCCCGACGAAGAACGCGAAGCGGTCATCGATGCCGTGTTGCGCGAGATGGTTGAGGACCCCGAGGCAACCTATCGCCAGCCCGCCGTGCTGTTCCAGGACTTCGCCGTGCGCTGCCGGATGCAGCGCCTGTCGAGTCCCGGGCTCGACCTCGCGGGCTTCCGCCGCCGCCTCGCCATGGCGCGCGCCGGGCTCTACGGCGAACTCGACGAAGGCTGGCTCGACGCAATGGCGATCGGCGCCTCGCTGCCCGACGACATGCTCGCTCCTTTCCTGCTGGTCGCCCGCGCCGCGCGCGACGGACAGGAGGCGCCGTCCGACACCGTGATGGCGCAGGTCTATGGCACCCATTCGCTCGGTCGCGTCCGCCGGCTGATCGCCTATATGGAGGAGCAGGGCATCTTCGTCCTGCGCACCGACCTGTCGGGCAAACGCTCGATCAACATCCCCCGCCTCGGCTGGACGACCGCCGCCTCGCTGCCCGAAGCCGCCGAATAGCCAGCCGATTGCTCCGTATCGGAGCAATAACAGGGTGGCCGCCGCCAGCGGCGCAGCTATCGATAAGGCTGCTAGGGGGCAATAATGATCGTCATTTCGTGGTTCGCGCGGCTGGTTGCCGCATTTCTGATGATGGCGTGCCCTCCGGCCACGGCCGCCCCGCCGATAGACGTCTATGGCAAGCTGCCGACGCTGGAGATGACCGCGATGTCGCCCTCTGGCGAGCGGATCGCGGTCATCGGCATGTTCCAGGGCAAGCGCCGGTTGCTTGTGACTGACGCAAACCGAAAGCTGATCACGTCGGTCGAGGTCGGCGACTCCAAGCTGCGCGCGATCCACTGGGCGGGCGACGAAAACCTGCTGATGCACACCACCAGCACCTATGCCCTCGGCTTCGGCTTCACGACCGACAAGACCGAACTCAGCAGCATGATCGTCGTCAACCTCGGCAAGGCCGCGCCCTGGACGATCTTCCAGAAAGAGGACCGCATCACCGGAGGTGTGCGCGGCTATTTCGGAGCCATCGAGCGCGACGGACGCTGGTATGGCTATTTCGGGGGCATCACGCTGCAGCGGTCCGGCTATGACTTCGTGCTCGGGAGCACCAAGGCCGAACTCTACGAGGTCGACCTGGAGACACAGAAGGCGCGCCTCGTGTCGAACCGGGCGCCCTCGCCGTCGACGACGCGCGACTGGGTGATCGCCGCGGATGGTAGCCTCGCCGCCTATCTCGACTTCGAGGAGAGCAAGGGCGACTGGACGCTGTACAACAGCCAGCGACGCTTGATCGCAAGCGGTCGATCGCCGCTCGGCGACATCTCGCTGCTCAGCCTTGGCCGCACGGCCGGCACGGTCCTTTACTTCGATCGGGACGCCGAGGGACGGGGCACGATCTTCGAGATATCGCTGACCGGCGGATCAGCCGTCGAAGTCCTGCCAGACGAGGCGACCGACCGCCTCCTGACCGATGGCAAAAGCAGGCTGACCATCGGCTGGACCCGCGAGTCCGATGTCCAGGAGGATCATTTCTTCGACGAGCGTCATGAGAAGCGCATGGCCGCCGCCCGCCGCGCCTTTCCGAGCGCGACCGTCCGTTTGGTCGACGCGAACGCCAGCTTCGATCGCATGATCGTCCGAACCGACGGACCCGGCGATCCGCAGAGCTTCTGGATCGTGGACATCAAGACGGGGCGTGCCGACGCGCTCGGCAGCAGCTACGCGATCGATGCTGGCGACGTCGGGCCGATGCGTATGCTGCGCTACAAGGCGGCGGATGGCCTGGAGATCGGGGCGGTGCTGACCCTGCCGCCGGGCAGGAGCGAGAAGAATCTGCCGCTGATCGTCCTTCCGCATGGTGGCCCCGCCACTCGCGATTACCCCGTGTTCGACTGGTGGGCACAGGCTTATGCCTCGCGTGGCTATGCCGTCCTTCAACCCAATTTCCGGGGTTCGGAAGGGTCCGGCGCTGCGTTTCGCCTGGCGGGGCGCGGCGAATGGGGTCGCAAGATGCAGACCGACATTTCGGACGGCGTCGCCGATCTTGCGCGGCAGGGCATCATCGATCCGAAGCGCGTGTGCATCGTCGGTGCCAGCTATGGCGGCTATGCGGCGCTGGCCGGCGTCACCCTGCAGCAGGGCCTGTATCGCTGTGCGGTCTCGGTCGCGGGCGTCGCGGACGTGGCGCGCATGCTGTCCACCGATATCCGCGAGAGCGGGCAGAACCGCACCGTCATACGCGCCTTGCGCACCGAGGTCGGCACAGGCCGCGACATGAAGGACGTTTCTCCGGCCAATTTCGCGGCGCGCGCAGACGCCCCCATCATGCTGATCCACGGCGTCGACGACATCGTGGTGCCCTTCGACCAGAGCCGCCAGATGGCAGCAGCCCTTTCCCGTGCCGGCAAGCCGCACGAGTTCATCAAGCTGGAGGGCGAGGATCATTGGCTGTCGAAGGGGGAGACGCGGCTGGCGATGCTCAAGGCGTCGATGGCCTTCGTCGAGAAGCACAACCCGCCCGACCCGGCGCCAGCGGCAAAGCCCTGAGCTAGGCTGGAAAGGTGATCGGGGCGTCGCCGGCCTTCCAGGGCGCCAGACGTATCATGATCGCGGCGAAGAGGTCGCTCCCGATCAGTCCGGCGAGCCAGCGCTGGACCTCCGGCAAGGGTTGCGCATCGAACCAGATGCGATCTACCTCTGCGAACTGCCGCACGAAGGGGAACAGGGCAATGTCGGCAAGGCCGCGCCGATCGTCGCACAGATAGGGTCGGACGAGACGCCGCTCCAGTTGACCGAGCAGCGCAAGCCCCTCCGCGCGGTGAACATCCGCATCGCTGCCGTGCCGTTCGGGATATTTGTAGCGGTCGAGATGGTGCTTGAACGGCCCGTCATTGGCCGCGATCAGCGCCGGGTCGTCGCGGTCGAGCCAGTCTTCGGGATCGTCCTGACACAGCGCCCAGCGCATGATGTCGAGGCTTTCGTCGAGCACCCTCCCGTCCGGCAGGCATAACACGGGAACAGTCGCCTTGGTCGATGCCGCCGCCAGTTCGAGCGGCTTGGCGGACAGCTTTACCTCGCGGATCTCGCAGCGCTGCCCTGATGCGAACAGCGCCATTCGCGCCCGCATCGCATAAGGGCAGCGGCGGAAGCTATAGAGGATCGGCAGCGCGGTCATCGGCCATGGGCAGGACTGCACCGACATGCGCCACACCGCGCTCGGCGGCAAGGCGCTCCTGCCGATTGCGCTCGGCATAGCGGCGGCGCTGGTCCTCGTCGCGCTCATCGTGGCAGGCGGGGCAGCATATGCCCTCGGCATAAAGGGGGGACTGCCGGTCTTCAGGACTCACAGGCCGGCGACAGGCGAAGCAGAGGCTATGACTGCCGGGCGCGAGACCATGGCCCACCGCCACCCGCTGGTCGAAGACGAAGCACTCGCCTTCCCACAGGCTGTCGGCGGGGTCGACCGTCTCCAGATATTTCAGAATGCCGCCCTTGAGGTGATAGACATCCTCGATCCCCTCGGCTTTCACGAAGGCGGTCGCCTTCTCGCAGCGTATGCCGCCCGTGCAGAACATGGCTATGCGCGGTGCTGCCTTGCCCTCCCCCGCCAACCGCTCGCGTTCGGCGCGAAACCAGGCGGGGAAGCCGCGGAAGCTGGGGGTCTTCGGGTCGATCGCACCTGCGAAACTGCCGATCGCGACCTCATAGTCGTTGCGCGTGTCGATCACGACCACGTCGGGATCGGCGATCAGCGCGTTCCAGTCCTCGGGCTCGACATAATGGCCGACCCCTTCGAGCGGATCGATGTCGGGCTGTCCCATCGTCACGATTTCGCGCTTCGGTCGCACCTTCATCCGGTGGAAGGGCATCGTCGCCGCGCGCGAATATTTGACCTCGAGATCGGCGCAGCCGGGGAGCGTGCGGATATGGTCGACGATCTCCGCAATTGCAGCATCGGTTCCGGCGATGGTTCCGTTCAGCCCCTCGCGCGCAACCAGCAGCGTGCCTCTGATCCCCAGTTCCGCGCAGCGCACAGCCAGCGGCACGCGCACCGCTTCGGGATCGTCGAAGCGCGCGAAGCGGTACAGCGCCGCGACGCAGATGGGCAGAGCCGCCGGGTCGGTCATGGTGCGTGCCTATGGCAAGAGATCGCCATCAGGCAAAGTCGGATTATGCGAAGGCTCGATGGCCGGTTCAGCCCTCGGGCTGGGCGGGCTTCGGCGGCAAGACTGGTGTCGGAGCCTCATCGGCCTGCAACGGACGGCGTTCGCCCAGCCGGACGGAACGGGGGGCGGCCCCGGCATCGTCCTTCGCCGCGAGTGCCGCCGCATGCTGCGCCCGTTCGGCGACGACCGCATCGACATCGAAATCGATCGGCAGGCCCTGCGCAGACAGGGCGGACGGAAGCACGGTCAGGCCGAGCAGGAGCGGGAGCAGCTTCATGCTCCCTCCATCGCACCGATTCGCGCAGCCTGCGGTGATCGGCATCACAGGCGATGCGCGGTGCGGCTCAGCTCAGGAAACGCCCCAGGTCGGCAACGTCGACCAGGACCTCGCGCCGCCCGACATGATCGGGCTGCGACACGATCCCGTCCTTTTCCAGTCGCTCGATCAGCCGTGCGGCCGAATTATAGCCGACGCGCAGTTGCCGCTGCAGCCAGCTGGTCGAGGCCTTGCGGTTCTCCACCACCAGCTGGATCGCCCGACGATAGGCTTGTGTCTCGGGGTCGTCGGGACCGGTCGGGCCGCCCTCCATCGCGAAGCCGCCATCCTCGGGCTCCTCGGTAACCGCCTGGATATAATCGGGCGTACCCTGCGACCGCCAATGGTCGGCAACCGCCCGCACTTCATCGTCGGAGACGAAGGGCCCGTGTACGCGGACGATCTGCTTGCCACCGGGCATATAGAGCATGTCGCCCTTGCCCAGCAGTTGCTCGGCGCCCTGCTCGCCCAGGATCGTACGGCTGTCGATCTTGCTGGTGACCTGGAAGCTGATCCGCGTCGGAAGATTGGCCTTGATCACGCCGGTGATGACGTCGACCGACGGCCGCTGCGTCGCCATGATCAGGTGGATGCCCGCCGCGCGCGCTTTCTGCGCCAGCCGCTGGATCAGGAACTCGACCTCCTTGCCGGCGGTCATCATCAGGTCGGCGAGCTCGTCGACGATCACCACGATCTGCGGCAGCGGATCGAACTCCAGCTTCTCTTCCTCATAGATCGGCTGACCGGTTTCGGCGTCATAGCCGGTCTGGATCCGCCGGCCGAGCGGCTGCCCCTTCGCCTTGGCCGCGCGCACCCGCTCGTTGAAGCTGGCGAGGCCGCGTACCCCGACCGAAGACATCATCCGGTAGCGGTCCTCCATCTGCTCGACAGCCCATTTGAGCGCGCGCACCGCCTTTTGCGGCTCCGTCACCACTGGCGACAGCAGATGGGGAATGTCGTCGTAGATGCTCAGTTCGAGCATCTTCGGATCGATCATGATCATCCGGCACTGCTCTGGCGTCAGCCGGTAAAGCAGCGACAGGATCATCGAGTTGATGCCGACCGATTTGCCCGAACCGGTCGTGCCCGCGACCAGAAGGTGGGGCATCGGCGCAAGGTCTGCGACCACCGGATCGCCGCCGATATTCTTGCCCAGCACCAGCGCCAGACCCGTCGCCGCTTCCTCGAACGCGTCGCTCGCAATCAGTTCGGACAGCGAGACGGTCTCGCGCTTCGCGTTGGGCAGTTCGATGCCTATCACCGTCCGGCCGGGGATCACCGCGATGCGCGCCGACAGCGCCGACATGTTGCGCGCGATATCGTCGGCCAGCGCAATGACGCGGCTTGCCTTGATGCCGGCGGCGGGCTCGAGTTCGTACATGGTGACGACGGGGCCGGGACGGATTTCGACGATCCGGCCCTTGACGTTGAAGTCGTCGAGCACGGTCTCCAGCAGCCGGGCGTTGCGCTCCAGGGCGGCCTTGTCGATCGTCTTGTTCATCGTAGGCGGAGCCGGCGCCAGCAGCGAGAGACTGGGCAGCTTATAGGTGTCGCCGAGTGGCAGCGAACTCTGTCGTTCGCGGGCGACGGCCTTGGCGGAGGGCGCGGCAGCTTTCTTGCGATCGGCGATGACCGGCGGCGGCGCGACCTCGGCATCCTCCTCGATCGGGGCATGGCGGGGAGGACGCACCGGCACCGGATCGCGGTCGATCGTGCTGATATCGGTCTCATCGAAGGGGACGTCATCATCGTCCGTATCGAACGGTTCGGCGGGCCGGCGCGCATGGGCGCCGCGCCGTAGCAGCCAGTCGCGCTCATCCGCTTCCAGGCCGAGACCCCATATCCACAGCGACAGGCCGACTATGGCGAGCAGCGCCGCGCTGCCCAGCCGCACACCGTTGGCGACCATCGGGTCGGCAATCTGGTCGAGCCCATAGCCGACCAGCGCTGCACCACCGAGCCCGAGGCTGCCGCCATAGCCGGCCGGCAGCCCGGCGACCGACCCGCCCCGAAACAGGGCGAGGCCGACGCCCATCAGCGCGATGGCGCACAATGCGATAGCGATCGAGCGACCCCAGCGCCCGACCGGATGCGCGCGCCACATGCGCAGGCCCCAGACGAAGCCGAGCGGTAGGACCAGCACGATGGCGGGGCCGAAGATGCTCAGCCCCAGATCGGCAATCCACGCGCCGACCGGACCGAAGACGTTTTTCGGCGGACCGCCGGCAGCGGTGTTCAACGAGGGGTCGGTCACATGATAGCTGGCCAGCACAAAACCGAGCGCGATCGTCCCCGCAATCAGCGCCAGAGCCGCGAGAAGGCTGCCCGCGCGGCGCCCCAAGCCGGCCAGCGAACTGCGCCAACCCGTTGCCTGGGGCGCCGAAGGCGTCTCGTCTTCGCCTGCGATCCTGATGCTGCGACTTGCCATGGTTCCATCCGCCGGCGGGACGACCGGCGCCCGCATGAATATGCAGGGCAGAGAATCCCATAGCGCGGAGTCCCGGTCAAGCGAGGCCGACGTCGCTTCGTCGCGCCGCCCCGTCCCAAGGGGCATGACGTGGACGGTGGCGCCGGTCGCGGCTTGGGCCTATGACAAGAGCATGGAACGGCAGGACGTCATCATCCTGGGCGGGGGCCTCGTTGGCCTGACGCTCGGCATCGCTCTTTCGAAGCACGGCATCAAGGCGGCGGTCATCGACCCGGCCGACCCGCAAGCGGTGCTGGCCGCCGGCTTCGACGGCCGCGCCTCCGCTGTCGCGAGCGCCCCCTGGCGGATGCTCGAAGCAATTGGGGTCGGCGAACTGCTGGCCGGCAAAGGCTGCCCGATCGACGCGATCAGCGTGCAAGACGGGCTGAGCCCCGAGGCGCTGATGTTCGAGCCACCCGCCGATGACGGCGCCCTGGGGCATATGTTCGAAAATCGCGACATCCGCGTCGCACTCGACACCGCCGCGCGGTCGGCAGAGGGACTGACGCTGCTGCGCCCGCTGCGTCCCGTCGACGTGAAGCGCGACCTCGACGGCGTGGCGGTCACGCTTTCGGATGGCCGCGTCGTCGAAGGCGCACTGCTGATCGGTGCGGAAGGCCGCCAGTCGCCGACCCGCGAGGCCGCCGGTATCACGGTGGCACGCTGGAGCTATGGCCATGTCGCGATGATCACCGGGATCGTCCACGACAAGCCGCACGGCAATGTCGCCTATGAAATTTTTTACCCCTCGGGTCCCTTCGCCATCCTGCCGCTGATTGACGGCCCGGATGGTGAGCATCGCTCGGCGATCGTCTGGACGGTCTCGGCCAAGGATGCGCCCGCGATGCTGGGCCTGCCCGATCGCGCCTGGCAGGCCGAGGCTGCGAAACGCATGGGCAATATCCTCGGCGATTTCCGCCTCGCGTCCCCTCGCTCCTCCTATCCGCTCGGCTTCCACCATGCTGCGCGGATCACCGATACCCGGCTCGCGCTGGTGGGCGACGCCGCGCACGGCATCCATCCTATCGCAGGACAGGGGGTCAATCTCGGCTATCGCGACGTCGCTGCACTGACCGAGGTGCTGGTCGAAGGCATGCGCCTCGGCCTCGATCCCGGCGACGCCCAGTTGCTTGCGCGCTATCAGCGCTGGCGCAGCCTCGACAGCTTCATGGTCGCAGCCTCGACCGATGGCCTGACTCGTCTGTTCGGCGTTCCCGGACGAGCGGCCCGCACCGTCCGGCGTATCGGCCTCGGCGCGGTCCAGCGGCTGGGTCCGCTGAAGGACCGCTTCATGGCCGAGGCACGCGGCGAGACCGGCAAGCTGCCCAAGCTTCTCGAAGGACTGGCGATCTAATCCGTCCCAGCTTCAGAGCGGGCGCGCTTCCTCGACGACCATCACCGGCACGCCTTCCCGGATCGGATAGGCGAGCCCCGCCGCATCGGAAATCAACTCCTGGCGCTCTTCGTCATAGCGAAGCGGCGTGCGCGTCAGCGGGCAGACGAGAATGGCGAGCAGCTCGGGATCGACACTCATTGCAGCGTCGCACCATCGTCGTCGCCGCGGCGGAAGAAAGCGAGAATTTGGGCGAGCAGGTCCGCCCGGACATCGAGCGTCTCGGCCTCCAGCAGGGCCTGTTTCGAGGCCACGTCGAACGGCGCCAGGGCGCAGATCGCATTGACCAGCGTCTCGTCGTCGAGGCGGCTGACTCCGGTCCAGTCGACCGCGACGCCGCGCGTATCGGCGAAGCGGCGTGCCTCGCGCTCGATCTCGGCCCGGACGATGCTCGGCAGCGCCTCTGGGGCGGCGACGTCCTCGAACGCCTGAAGATCCGCCTCCACCTGCCGGAAGGGCGTGGTGACGTCGAGCTCACGCAGGATGCGGAAGCGGGTCAGCCCAGCGAGAATCAGATTGAATCGCCCGTCGTCGAGCCGCTCGACCTCATGGATATGACCGACGCAACCGACGTCGAACAAGGGTGGTGGCTCGCCCGGTCCACGTGGCTGGATCATCGCGATGCGACGGTCGCGCGCAAGCGAATCGGACACCATCGCCCGATAGCGCGGCTCGAAGATGTGCAAAGGAAGATGACCGCGCGGAAAGAGCAGCGCCCCGGCCAGCGGAAAGATGGAGAGACGCTCGCCCATGCGACGGCCGGTCAGGTGAACAGGATGGCCGAGAGGCGACGGCGCTGGTCGCGGACCCACTGGTCCTCCAGCCCGACGACCTCGAACAGCTTGAGCAGCCGCTGGCGGGCGGCGCCGTCGTTCCAGTCGCGCTCGCGGGCGATGATCTCGAGCAGATTGTCTGCCGCACCGTCGCGATCGCCGGCCGCCATCAGGCCGCCTGCCAGTTCGAAGCGCGCCTCATGGTCGTCGGGATTGGCCGCGACCCGCGCACGCAATCCGCCGAGATCGTCGACCGGCTGTGCTTCGCGGGCGAGCGCGATCGCCGCCTGTGCACGCGCGACGGGCGCTTCCTTCAGTTTGTCGGCCGGAAGGGTGGCGAGCGCCGCCTCGGCCTCATCCAGTTCCCCGGCCTGTACCAGCGCGCGGGCCATGCCGCCCATCACCTCGGCATCCTCGGGCGCCATCTCGGCCAGTTGCCCGAAGATCGACAGTGCGCGCTCGACGTCACCCGCCTCCAGCACCTCCTCGCCCATCGCAATCAGCGGGGCGATATCCTCGTGCATCTTGGCAGCAGCCCCTTGGATCGGCAGCTGGCGAAGGATCTGGTCGAGCATCTGCTTGAGTTGCCCCTCGGTCCGGGCAGGCGTCAGGTCTGCGACGAGCTGCCCCTGGAACAGCGCATAGACGGTCGGGATCGACTGCACGCGGAACTGCGAGGCGATCATCTTCTGTTCGTCGACGTTGATCTTCACGAGGACCACGCCCTTGTCGGCATAGTCGGCGGAGACCTTGTCGAGGATCGGGCCGAAGGCCTTGCACGGGCCACACCATTCCGCCCAGAAATCGAGGATGACGAGCGAGGTCATCGACGGTTCGACGACGTCGCGGCGGAACGCCTCGACCGCTTCCCGATCCGCCGCGCTCATTCCCAGGGTCGCCACCGATGATTCTCCCAATGCCCGAAATCTGGCCCCTTATGTGGGACGGGGAAGGCCTATGCCAAGGCCCTGCATTTTTTTCGAGAATTGGGCTTGCGGTGTCAAAACACCCGGGCTAATAGCCGCGCCTCGACGGCAGGCATCGCCCGCCGGACAGCGCCAGAGCGGGCGTAGCTCAGGGGTAGAGCACAACCTTGCCAAGGTTGGGGTCGAGGGTTCGAATCCCTTCGCCCGCTCCAGTTTTCAGCAGAAGATAAAGCAGTTGAGCGATCCGAAAGGGTCGCTTTTTTGCTTGTGCGTTTCGCGTTTGAGACCCGCGCCGTCCATCAATAGTGGAATCGGCACTGTGCGATTTCAAGCTGCTGGTCCGGCGGGCTGCCGGCGACACGATAGACCAAGCGGTCCTCCAGCGTGATACGCCGCGACCACCAGCCCTTCAAATCCCCTTTAAGAGGCTCGGGCTTGCCTGTGCCCTTAAAGGGGCTGCGCTGGCATTCCTTGATCAGGTCGTTGACCCGCTGCAGCGTGTTTGGAGCATTGGCTTGCCAGTGGAGATAGTCTTCCCGTGCTGCATCGGAAAAGACGAGCCTCATGGCTCGATCAGGTCACGTGCCTCGCCGTTGCCGCTATCCAGCTGCTGAATCGCCGCCAGAAGACGCCCGCGGTTCGCCTCCGTCGACAGCAGATGCATCGACTCTTCGATCGCGTTCCAGTCGGACAGGGACACCATTACGACCGATTCCGCCTTCTGGCGTGAAACGACTATGGGCGCGCGATCGGCCACGACGCGGTCCATCACCTCCTTGAGGTGCGCTCGCGTGTCGGAATAGCTGATGACGTCCATGATGCTTCTCCTGCCATCCATATGTACCGATTTCTGTACAATTGCAAGAGCGCCGTGTCGGCGTTCTGACCTGGACGAGGGCGCTGGCCCACTGCGGCAGTACGCCTCACGGCTCTTTCCTCACCGCACCGTCTCTCCATTGTCGATCACCATGTTCGTGCCCGTGATGTGGCGCGACTCCTCGGACGCCAGGAAGAGGACGAGGTTGGCGACGTCGATCGGCTTGCCCATGCCGTGGTTGCGGGTCTGCTCCATGCCTGCGCTGTCGGCGTCGAGTTCGGCGACCGCCTGCGCGGTCATCGGAGTTTCGATGCCGCCCGGCGCGATCGAGTTGCAGCGGATGCGGTAGCCCTGCTCCTGGCAGTGAATCGCGATCGAGCGGCTCATCGAAATGATGCCGCCCTTGGCGCCGGCATAGGCCGGAATCTGGCTGAGGCCGATCATGCCGCCGATCGAGGCCATGTTGATGATCGATCCGCCTCCGCTTTTGGTCATGTGCGGGATCGCCGCCTTGCAGCCGAGGAAGGTACCGTCGAGCATGACGTCGACCTGGATCTTGTAGTCGGCGAAGCTCAGCCCCTCGATCGTGCCGAAGCGGACGAGGCCGGCATTGTTGACGAGGACGTCGAGCTTACCGAAGCGGGCGATCGTCTCGGAGACCACCTCGTCCCAGCGCGCCTCGCTGCGGACGTCCTGATTCAGGTAGACGGCGCCCGGAATCTCGGCGGCGATGCGCGCGCCGGGTTCGTCCTGCACGTCGGTGATGACGACCTTCGCGCCCTCGCGCGCGAGCAGCCGCGCATCCTCAGCACCCAGCCCAGACGCGCCGCCGGTGATGATCGCGACCTTGCCCTCTACCCTACCCATCGTCCTGCCTCTCCTCGCATCCGGCTCAGCGCCGGCCTTCCAGATAATCGTTGATCACTTCGTGAAAGCGGCGAACCCGCGTTTCCTGTCCGGCCAGATAGCAATCGCCGAACGCCATCGATCGCAACCCCTTTTGCTGGGTCACCGCCAGCGACAGGTCCTGCGCCAGGAAATCGCCCTGCGCGATCGTCGTCTGATAGGTCTCGAACTCGCCGAAGCTGTGCTCGGCCTCGCGAAAGGGCCTCATGCCGTAGAGCGTCGGGATCTCGCTCATCCCGCGTACCGGCGGCGCCAGATACCAATAGTCGAAGGTCGACCAGTTGGGATCCTCGGCATCGGGCTCGGTGCGGAAGACGTGCAACCCCTCGGGGGTCGCGGTCAGCGTCAGATTTGGAAAGCAGGTGTGGTGCATCTGATCGGTGAGTTCATCATCGGTCAGCCGCGCGAAATGGTCATAGCCACGCGCGGGACCCAGCGTCCTACGCGCACGCTGCAACGCCAGCCGCCCTTCCTGCGCCCGCCCCTCATAATCCGCCGGGTCGATGTCCCATTCGCGCAGGACCGACGCCCAGAGCGGCTTGACCTGCTGCGCATCAGGATAGCGAGACGAAGGCTGCAGCTTCTCGATCATCCGGTTGTGGCCGTTCGGGTACATTTCGAACAGCGTCGTCGAATAATGATCGTCGATCATCGGCTCGAACTGGGGATGGACCGAGGGGATATGATAGGCCTCGTTGAAATTGTCCGAGGCGAATTTCCAGTTGGTGTTGACCCGCAGCGTCTGCCACACGACCCGCGTGTAATTCTCCAGGTCACGGTTGGCGAACAGCGTCGGGATCGGGTCGAGATAGTCGAGCAGCGCCGGTGCATCCGGGTCGAAGCTCCAGAAGATGAAGCCGCCCCAGGTCTCGCAACGCAATTCCTTGAGCGTCAGCTTGCCGCACGGATTGCCCTGCGGAAAATCTTCCGGGTCCTGGACCTGCGCGAGCACGCCGTCGAGGCCCCATTTCCAACCATGATAGGGGCAGGTGAACGCGCCGCTGACGGCACCTTCGGCGACCGACAGCAACCGGTTGCCGCGATGCATGCAGACATTGAAGAAGGCTCGAATGGCACCGTCCTGCTGGCGGACCATGACGACGCTCTCGTGGCGGAAATCATGGACGATGAAGTCGCCCGGTTCCTCCAGCTGCGACACGCGCCCGCCCAGGTGCCAGACGCGCTTCCACATATGCTCCCATTCGCGCTCGGCGAAGTCCTTGGACCAATAGCGGTCGCCGCCGATCGGATCGCCGCGCGCGGCGGGAGGACGAGCATCGGGGTGCACCGGATAACCGGTCCGACTTTCGGCGAGCGTGGCCATGGCGATATCCTGAAGCGAGGGGTCAGCGGGTTGCGTGAATCTCGGCGAGCGATCCCGGCAGCGGCATCATCGAGAACATCGAATAACGGCGACATTTCCAGCCGGCCGGCGTCTCGACCGCATCGAAGCGATACTGCACCTGCACCTCGACGCTGTTTCCAACCTTGGCGCGCCCCATGCCGATCACATAGGCGCTCATCGACGCGGTCGCGCCGTCATAGGCGTTTGGCCTGAAATTGGTGATATAATGGGCATGATGGCTCATGTCGGCGAAGACGCGGTCGAAGAAGGCCTTCATCTCGCCGCGTCCGTTCATCACCGGCAGGCCGATCGCCGAAAAGTCGAGCACGGCGTCCTCGGTGAACAGGTCGAGCAGCGCATCGACGTCGCCGAGGCGGTCGACCGCATAGCAATAGGCGGTCATCAGGTCCTGGAGCGCGATGCGCACCTCCATCGGCATGGCGGTCATGCGATCTATCCTTTACCGTTCCAAAAAACGGGGCCGGCCACGAGGAGATGTGCAGCCGGCCCCTCCGCCATCACCAGCGGACCTTGAAATCCAGGCCATATTCGCGCGGGTTTCCGAGCGAGGCGAGCGTACCGATCCCGACCAGATTGAGCTTCTGGCCATAATATTTCTCGTTGAAGAGGTTGCGGCTCCACGCCCCGATCGACCAGCGTTCGCCATCGGGCGACCAGGACAGCGATGCGTTCGCCAGATCGATCGACTGGACGAGTTCGCTCGGCCGGCCGGTAAAGGCGGTGAACTTGCTGCTGGTATAGCTGTAATTGCCGGTCGCGGTGACGGTGCCCCCGCCCAGCGGCTGCTGGATGGTGAAGCCGACATTGGTGTTCCACTTCGGCGAGTTCATCAGCCGGTTGCCGGCATAGCTGACCGCGACCGTCTGGCCTGCCGCATCGAGCACGAAGGTATCGTACTTGGTGTAATAAGCGTCGAGATAGGCGACCGAGCCGTTAAGGGTGATGCCCTCGACCGGAACGAGCGTCGCCTCCAGCTCGACGCCCTTGGTCTTGGCGCCGCCCGCGTTGCGGATCGAGGCCGAGTTGCGACCGTCGAGATAGGTCAGGTTCTGCGTGACCTGCATGTTCTTGTAGTCGTTGTAGAACAGCGCAAGGTTCAGGCGCAGGTGCCGGTCGAACAGATCGGCCTTGGCGCCGACCTCATAGGTGTCGAGATGTTCCGGGTCGAACGGCCCGATGTCCTGGGCCACCGCGATGCGCCCGGTGAAGCCGCCCGACTTGAAGCCGCGCGCATGATAGCCATAGAGCAGCACCGTCGGGGCAGCCTGCCAGTCGACGCCGATCTTGTAGCCGACATCATCCCACGACTTGGCGCCGCTCGCGGAAATCAGCGAACCCGGGATCAGCGGATCGTTGAAGCTCGACAGGCCGCCGGGCGTCGTCGTGAAGCTGTTCGCGGTGGTCGAGGTCGCGGTCGTCTTCTCATGGCTGACGCGGATGCCGCCCTGCAGGCGGACCGTATCGGTCAGCTGGACATAAAGCTGCGCGAAGCCCGAGATCGACCAGTTCTTCTGTCGCTGCGTCTGCGGCTGACCAAGGCCGCGCAGGAAACCGTCGAGCTTGCCGCCCTGGAGCAGCCTGTACTTCTGGCTGAAGTAGAAGGCACCCGCGACCAGCTTGATGCGGTCGTTGATGTCGCTGTGCAGGCGCAGTTCCTGCGACAGCTGGTGCTGCTTGGTCTGGCGGCGGGTCTGCAGCAGGATGGCGGTCTGCGCATCGTCGTCGCTGTAGAGATCGTTGTCATATTCGCGATAGCTGCTGATCGCGACCAGCTCGCCGATACCGGTTTCGATATTCTGGGTCAGCGTGACCGCATAGCTGTCGCGGTTGTTGTAATCCGGCTGGTCCAGGCTTTGACCACGGCGGAAATTGATGCCCTGGTCGGTCTCGCCCGGCGCGTAGAAAAGCTCGCCCGGCCCGGCGATGATGACGCCCGTCTGCGATCCGTTGCGGCTGCGGTCATATTGCCCGATCAGCGTCGCATTATAGCCGTCGCCGGTATATTTCAGATAGGGCCGCACCGAGGTCATGTCGCGCTTGCCGAGGCGGCGATTGTCGCCATAGGCGCGGAAGAAGCCGTCCGAACCGGTGTGGAGGACGCTCACCTTGCCGGCCAGTGCGTCGGTGATCGGGAAGTTGATCGCGGCGTTCAGGTCGATCCGGTTGTAATTGCCATAGACGATCTGCGCCTCGCCGCCGAACTCGCCGGTCGGCTGCTTGGTGATCACGTTGACGACGCCGCCGGTGGTGTTGGCGCCGAACAGCGTACCCTGCGGCCCGCGCAGCACCTCGACCCGCTCGACGTCGAACAGCGACAGCAGCGCGGCGGTGTTCACGCCCACGGGCACGCCGTCGACGACCACGGACACCGTCGTGCCGACATAGGGATCGGCATCGTTCACGCCGACGCCGCGGATGGTGAACACGGCCGAATCCGGCGAGTTGGAGAAGCTATTGATCTGGACGTTGGGGATGGTGTTGGCGAGCCCCTGGACGTCGCGCACCTGCGCGCGTTCGAGCGCTACGCCGCTGACCGAGGTGACCGCGATCGGGACCCGCTGGATGTTCTCGGAGCGCTTCTGCGCGGTGACGACGATGTCTTCGACGCCGGTCGTAGCAGCCTCATCCGCTGCAGCGGGCGACTGCGCCATCGCGATCGACGACCAGCCCGCCAGAGCCGTCCCGACCAGCGCTGCACGCGCAAAACCCTTGGATCCCCTCATGCTCGCTCTCCTGCTTACCGACCGCTTCAGCGCGGTTCGGCATCATCTATGGTGCATTTGCACCATTTCTGAAGAGCGCGTCAGCTGTGCAAATGATTAGTTTGGTGGCTCGCCCTGGCGAAGGACGGCGTCGATACCGCCCACGAGAAAATCCTCGAGATGGTCGTAGAGATTGCCGATCGCCTCAGCCGACCGCTTCACGCGGGATCGGGCGAGCTGGGAATCGACGTTAGCGTAGACCGACAGCAGGTTGGCCTCGATCAGATAATAGGCCGCCCGCGTACGCTCGGGCCCGGCACGCGGATAGAGCCGCGCCAGTTGCCGGATGATCCGTTCGTTGAGCGGCTGGAAGGATTGCCCGTGGCTGCGCACATAATCCGGCTGGTCGAAGCTCATCGTGCTGAGCGCGAGCATGCGGAGATAGCGGTGCCGGCCGGCGTCATCCGCCGACAGCCAGGCGCGCGACACCGACATCACTGCGCGAACGACGACACGGAGATCGGCCTCCCCTGCCTCCGCGCGCGCCTCCATGCCTTCGACCGCCGCACCATAGTCGGCGGTGACCTGCTCGAGCCGCCGATCGAGGACGCCGACGAAGACGTCTTCCTTGGTTGGGAAATAATGCTGGAGCTGGCCCATCTTGACGCCGGCCTCGTCCATGATCTGGCGAAGCGAAACGCCTTCGAAGCCGCGCTCGGAAAATTGCCGCTCAGCCGCGTCGAGAATCGCCGACCTTGTCTTGAGGCCTTTCGACGTCAGCCGCTTGGCCGGCGGGGCTTCGTCAAGCGAGGTGCTGCTCGTGCGGGGCATCGGCCTTGCGTAGCCATGGCCCGCACGCTCGGCAAGCGGCCCGGCGTGCAACGGGCCGCGCACCGCGAAGCTGTCAGAGACTGTAGAAGTCGGGAAAGCGCTTCAACAGCTCGCCGATCTCATTGTCCGAGACGTTGAACTCGAAGCCTTCCTCGTCCCCCTTGCGCCGATAGCCATAGACATTGGTCCACGACCAGCCGGGAGTGCCGTTCACCGGATAGACCTCCCAGGTGAGGTGGCAGAGCGCGGCATCTTCGGACACCGGCACGATCTTGTAGTCGATCAGGCGGATATCGGTGCCGACGCCTGACCGGCCGAAGCGGGCGACCTGGTCGGTGCAGGCCGCATCGGCGGTCGCACGGTCCTCGAAGCTGTGCACGTGACCCAGCGTGAAGGAGATATAGGGAAACAGATAATGGCCGGCGATGGCGCGGCCGTCCTTGTCGAGCATCGCCTGCCCATAGCTGCGGCACAGCCCCTCGGGGCCCTTCAGCGCGGTGGTCGTCGTCATGTCTTTCCTCTCCCCTCGTGCGAACGTCAGCCTTTGAACACCTTGAAGATCCAGTCCCAATAGCCGGGCTCAGGACCGTCCTCGAAGCCGAACTCGGCGCGGATATCGTCGATCTGCCGGTCGAGATGGTCTTCCCACCGGACCATGAACAACGGCCTCTTCTGCTTGGCGCCCAGTGCGTAGCCGCGCGCGAAACCCTCGAGCAGCGACGGCAGCGCCTTCGGATAATGGAGACCCGCCCGGCTGAGCGAGGTCGACATCAGCACCGTGCCGTAGAGGTTCAGCTCATGCGCAAAATCGGTCGAGAAATAATTGGCGTTGGCGATCGTGTTGGCGACGATCAGCGCGATCTCGCCCACCTGGCTCGGGCAGAGGCCGGTGACCATATGCTCGATGTCGTGGTTCTGTGCACGCCGCTTGAGCAGGAACTCATAGTCGTTGCGCGGGGCATCCTTGAACAGGAAATCGATCTGGTAGCCGCTTTCCGCGATGAAGGCATGGATGCGCGCGCCCAGCGTGCCCGGGGCGCAATGGGCAGTCTGTTCGGCGGTGAAGTCGGACACGAAACGCTCATCGAGCCACGCTGCGAATTCGGGCAGCCGCGCCTTCTCGGCCGCCAGCAATTCCATCGTGCGCACCGGATCGACCACCTCGCCCATCGCACGCGACAGAGTTGGGATCAGATAGGCATCGGGCAGGTCGTGGCCATCGCGCTTCAGCCCCATCTGCGCAAAAACATCGCGGAACAGCGGGCTGTTCAGATATTTGGAATTGCTGATCAGCACGCTCGACGTCACCGGCTCGGCAGCGCCCATCAGATAAGCGGCTTCGTCGGCGGCGAGATTGGTTTCGGCGTTCATCGGCTATCCTCTCGGTTCATTCCGGTCATGAAGGCGGGCTCTTCGATGTCGAGCACCGCCCAGCTTCGTCCGATCAGGTCGGCGGCGCTGCCGACCCCGGCGCGCGCCATCACCCGGCGCATGCCCTCCGCATCGATCTGCACCTTCGATCGTCCGCCATTGGCGAAGCGCAGGGTGATCACAAGCGCCGCCTCCCCGTCATGGGTCGGGGTCAGGCACAGCGCCTCGATCTTCGCCCCGTCGCTCACGCCCCGGCAGGCGCCTGCGGCGGCTCGATGAACAAGATGTCCGACGGCGTGATCACGCTGGCGGGACGGAAGACGAGGAACAGGTTCCAACTCTTGAGCTGCTCGACCGCCGCCTCGACCGGGGTGTCGGGCATCACCCGCGCGGCGATGCTCGGCCAGTCGTCGCCGCTCTGCGGCTGGATAAAGCGACGGCGCGGGGGAAGCGAAACGCTCATGCACTCTGCCTTTCGGTGATCTGGCCGGCGCGCGCCGGGGCATAGCCGTCGTCCCGGCTATAGGCCTGCACGCCGTTGACGAAGACGCGGTCGATGCCGCTGGCACGGCGGATGTAGCGGAAGCCCGGAGCGGGCAGATCCTCCACGGCGATCTCCGGGCCGCGGTCGATCGTCTCGGGATCGAATATCACCACGTCGGCGGCATAGCCCGGACGCAGCAGGCCGCGGTCGCGCAGACCCCACACCTGCGCCACATCATGGGTCAGCTTGCGCACCGCGGTTTCCAGCGGCATCGCGCCGAAGCCGCGCACATAGCGGCTGAACAGATAACCGGTGTCGCCATAGGTCGCGAAATTGGTGACATGCGCGCCGCCGTCGCCCGCGCCGATGCCGATCAGCGGATCCGCCAGCATCGTCGCGATCTTGGCATCGTCATTATGGCCGATCGCATCGAGTCCATAGGAGGTGGCAAGATCGTCCGCCAGCGCGATGTCGATGATCACCTCGGCGATATGGCAACCGCGTTCTTCGGCAAGGTCGCCCACGCGCCGGCCCATCAGCGCCGGATCGGGGTTGCCCATCCGCTTCACATAGGCGTCGGCGAAGTCGATCTGCAGGCCGATCGGCATGAAGAAATTGTCCATCTCCGCCGCCAGCGCCTGCCGCCGCTCGGGATCGCGCAGCAAGGCCAGCTTTTCTTCATGCGGCAGCAGGGTCATCGCCCACCAGCCGGGGAGCGTGGCGAAGGTCGACATTGGCGCGCCCAGATCGAAGGACAGGTCGATCGGCCGGGTCTGCATCTGCGGCACGACGCGGGCGCCATGAGCGGTCTGCAGCCGTATCCGATCAAGCGCGATTCCGACCAGTTCGGGCGAGGCGTTGCTGTCGAACAGCGGGGAGAAGGTCGTCGAAACGCCATGCTTGCGCGACAGGTCGGCAAGGAGGTCGATCCGCGCGCAGAGCATATCGGCGTCCCAGAACTCGGGGACCATCTGCAGGATGCCGCCCTTCTTCCCGAGCGTCGCGCAAAGCGCGTCGAGCTCGGCCGGCTCCGCCATGCGCGCCGGAACCGGACGGTTCTCATGGTCGATGTCGACCCAGGACCCGCTCATGCCGACGGCGCCGGCATCGAGGCATTCGGCGAGCAATGCTTGCATCTCGGCAATCTCGGCATCGGTCGCCGCACGCTCGCGCGCGTCCAGGCCCATCACCCATAGCCGCAGCAGGCTATGTCCGACCAGCGGTGCGACGTTGACGCCAAGGCGGGGCTTGATCGCCGCCAGATAGTCGCCGAAACTTTCCCACGCCCAGCTCAGGCCGGCGTCGAAGGCGTTCTTCGGCATCTCCTCGATCTTGCGGAAGGTCGCGCCCAGCAGTTCGCGATGCTCCGCCCTGAGCGGCGCGAGGCTGAGCGAGCAATTGCCCGGCATCACCGTGGTCACGCCATGCTCGAGCGAGGGCTGCGCCTGGCCATCCCAGACAAGCTGCGCGTCATAATGGGTGTGCGGATCGATGAAGCCGGGGGCGATGACGCGGCCGCCGGCGTCGATCGTTTCGCGGGCCTCGGCCTGGATTTCGCCGACCGCGACGATGCGGCCATCGCGCACCGCGACATCGCCCCTGAAGCCCGGCGCGCCGCTGCCGTCGCAGACGAGGCCATTGCGTATCACCAGATCGAGCATGGCATTCCCTCCTGTCCCGCCCGTGCTTTGCGCATCGAATGGCGGCTCTGGATAAAAAAGGTACATAGTGTCCCGAAAAAAGCAAGCGAGTCGGTGGCGCGCGCTGGACTTGCCCTGCATCGCCGTGGCAGCGTGCCGCGATGGACATGACGAGCGAGAAGGTCGCGACGCGCAGTCGGGGGCGCCCGCGCGATGCGGAGATCGACCGCCGGATCATCGATGCGGCGCGGACGCTGCTCGCCGAAGGCGGCTATCATGCGCTCGCCTTCGACAGCATCTCGCAGATGACCGAGATTCCCCGTTCGATGATCTACCGCCGCTGGCCGACCAAGGCGCATCTGGCGAACGAGATCGCGACCGGCGGAGGCGATCCGTTCCCCGACGTGATCGACCGGGAGGGCCTGGAGGCGCAGATCGCGCTTCTCGCCGGGCAGATCTTCGAGCGTTATCGGCGGCCGGATATCGGCGCTGCGGCAGTCGGCGTCATCGCCTCGACGCAGGGCGACCGCACCTTGCAGGCCGAATTGCAGCATGACAGCGAACGCGACGCGCGGGCGCGGATGGCGTCGATCGTAGACAAGGGAAAGGCGGCAGACCTGGTCGCGGGCGACTGCGATCCCGACGCGTTGTTCGACATGATGGTGGGCACGCTGCTCTACCGCGCCCTATTCAGCCTGGAGACTCCGCCTCCCGACTATGTCGACCGCATTACGCGCCTCGTCGTCGACGGGGTCGCCACCCGCAAAGAGCAATAGGACGGCGACCGCCGACTTCGCCGACGGTCGCCTTCCTTACGTCAGGCTGGCTCGCCCGCCTGCACGGCCCGCGCCTCGCGCAGCACGGCTTCGGCCAGTTCGGGCCGGCAGATGATCAGGTCGGGCAGGTAAACATCTTCCTGATTGTAGCGCAGCGGCGAACCGTCGACCCGCGAGCAGAACAGACCATACGCCGACGCGACCGCGACAGGCGCACAGCTGTCCCATTCATATTGGCCGCCGGTGTGGAGGTAGATGTCGGCCTCGCCGCGCACCACCGCCATCGCCTTGGCCCCGGCCGAACCCATGGCCAGAAGCTCGGCACCGAGCCGCTCGGCGACCTCGACCGCCTCGCGCGCCGGACGCGTGCGGCTGACGAGCATCCGCAGCGGCTGATTAGCGGGTGGCAGAGGCTGCGGCCGGTCGGTCCGCAGAACCACGCCTAGCCCCGGCAACGCGACCGCGCCAACCGTCGCGACGCCATCGATGGCAAGGCCGACATGCACCGCCCAGTCTTCGCGCTCCTCGCCATATTCGCGGGTGCCGTCGACGGGATCGACGATCCACACCCGCGACTGCGCCAGCCGCTCGGCATTGTCCTTTTCCTCTTCCGACAGCAGCCCGTCGTCGGGCCGCTGCGCCCGCAGGGCGTGGCAGAGGAACTGGTTGGCGGTCTGGTCGCCCGCCTTGCCCAGCGCCTTGGCCGGGAACATGCCGCTGGCCCGCACTTGGAGCAGCAGCTTGCCCGCGACCTCGGCGAGGTGCGCCGCCAGTTCGGCGTCGGTCATCGCACCGCTCATGGGATCAGCCTGCGGATGATCTCCTCGGCCGCTTCCTCGGCGGTCATCGACGTGGTGTCGATGCGGATCTCGGGATCCTCCGGCGCCTCATAGGGGCTGTCGATGCCGGTGAAGTTCTTCAGCTGGCCCGAACGTGCCTTGGCATAGAGGCCCTTCACGTCGCGCGATTCCGCATCGGCCAGCGGCGTGTCGATATGCACCTCGATGAACTCGCCCGGCGCCATCATCGACCGCACCATGTCGCGCTCGGCCCGGAAGGGCGAAATGAAGGCGGTGATCACGATCAGCCCGGCATCGGTCATCAGCTTCGCGACCTCGCCCACGCGGCGAATATTCTCCACGCGGTCGGCGTCGGTGAAGCCGAGGTCCTTGTTCAGGCCATGGCGAACATTGTCGCCATCGAGCAAGAAGGTGTGGCGGTTCATCCGCGCCAGCTTCTTCTCGACGATGTTGGCGATGGTCGACTTGCCCGCACCCGACAGGCCGGTGAACCACAGCACCGCCGGCTTCTGATGCTTCATCGCGGCATGATGTTCGCGCGAGATGTCGGTCGCCTGCCAGTGGACATTCTGCGCACGGCGCAACGAGAAGTGCAGCATGCCCGCCGCGACGGTCGCGTTGGTGATCTTGTCGATCAGGATGAAGCCGCCCAGCGAACGGTTCTCGCCATAAGGCTCGAACACCAGGCTGCGGTCGGTCGACAGATTGGCGACGCCGATGGCGTTGAGCTCCAGCGTCTTCGCCGCCAGATGCTCCATCGTGTTGACGTTCACCTGATATTTCGGCGCCTGGATGCTGGCCGACACGGTCTGCGCGCCGAGCTTGAGCCAGTAAGGGCGGCCCGGCAGCATTTCCTCGTCCGACATCCACACGATCGTGGCCTCGAACTGGTCGGCGGCCTGCGGGGGATTGTCGGCAGCCGCGATGACGTCGCCGCGCGAGCAGTCGATCTCATCTGCGAGCGTGATCGTCACCGACTGGCCGGCGACGCCCGCGTCGAGGTCGCCATCAAGCGTCACGACCCGCGCCACGGTCGAGGTCTTGCCCGAGGGCAGCACACGGATCTTGTCGCCAGGCTTCACCGTGCCTGTCGCGATCAGGCCCGAGAAACCCCGGAAGTCAAGGTTCGGACGGTTGACCCATTGCACGGCCATGCGGAACGGCTTGTCCTGATCCGACACCTGATCGACCTCGACGGTCTCCAGATGCTCCATCAGCGCCGGACCGCCATACCAGGGCGTGTTCGGCGACGGGCCGGTGATATTGTCGCCCTTGAAGCCCGAAATCGGCATGGCGACGAACTCGCGGATGCCGATCGATTCGGCAAAGGCGCGATAGTCGCCGACGATGTCGTCGAACACCTTCTGGTCATAGCCGACCAGGTCCATCTTGTTCACCGCCAGGACGATGTGACGGATGCCGATCAGATGCGCGAGATAGCTATGGCGCCGCGTCTGCGTCAGCACGCCCTTGCGCGCGTCGATCAAGATGACGGCCAGATCGGCGGTCGATGCGCCGGTGACCATGTTGCGCGTATATTGTTCGTGGCCGGGCGTATCGGCGACGATGAACTTGCGCTTCTCGGTCCCGAAGAAGCGATAAGCGACGTCGATGGTGATGCCCTGCTCGCGCTCGGCGGCGAGGCCGTCGACGAGCAGCGCGAAGTCGATCTCCTGACCCTGAGTGCCGACCCGCTTGCTGTCGGCTTCGAGTGCCGCCAGCTGATCCTCGAAGATCATCTTGCTGTCGTAGAGCAGGCGACCGATCAGCGTCGACTTGCCGTCGTCGACCGAACCGCAGGTGATGAAGCGCAGCAGCGTCTTGTGCTGGTGGAGCTTCAGATAGGCGTCGATGTCCTCGGCGATCAGGGATTCGACCTGATAGACGCTGTCTCCGGAGGTGGCGTTGAGCGTGCTCATCAGAAATAGCCCTCCTGCTTCTTCTTTTCCATGCCGGCGCCGCCGGCATCCTTGTCGATGACGCGCCCCTGGCGTTCGGAGGTCGTCGTCAGCAGCGTTTCCTGGATGACTTCGGACAGCGTCTTCGCCTCGCTCTCGACCGCGCCGGTCAGCGGGAAGCAGCCGAGGGTCCGGAAGCGGATCGACCGTTCGGTAATCTCGGGCTTCTTGCCCATCACCTTTTCCAGGCGCTCGATATCGTCGGCCATGAACAGTTGCCCTTCCCATTCGAAGGTCGGGCGCTTCTCGGCGAAATAGAGCGGAACGATGGGGATGTCGTTGAGCTGGATGTATTGCCAGATGTCGAGTTCGGTCCAATTGGAGATCGGGAAGACGCGGATGCTCTCGCCCTTGTTCTTCCGGGCGTTGTAGAGGTTCCACAACTCGGGGCGCTGGTTCTTCGGGTCCCAACGATGGTTGGCCGAGCGGAAGCTGAACACACGCTCCTTGGCGCGGCTCTTCTCCTCGTCGCGGCGCGCGCCACCAAAGGCTGCATCGAAGCCATAGAGGTCGAGCGCCTGCTTCAGCCCTTCGGTCTTCCACATGTCGGTATGGAGCGGACCATGGTCGAATGGGTTGATCCCGCGCTCCTCCGCCTCCGGATTCTGATAGACGAGCAGCTCCATGCCGCTCTCCTTCGCCATCCGGTCGCGCAGCTCGTACATCGCCTTGAACTTCCAGGTTGTGTCGACGTGGAGCAGCGGGAAAGGCGGCGGCGCCGGATAGAAGGCCTTGCGGGCGAGATGCAGCATCACCGCCGAATCCTTGCCGACCGAATAGAGCATCACCGGCTTCTCGCACTCGGCGACGACCTCACGGATGATGTGGATCGATTCGGCTTCGAGACGTTCGAGATGGGTCAGGGTTTTCGGGTTGGAAGCCATACGGCACCCTCCTCATTTGTGGTTCCCCGCCATCTTACAGGGATGACTCGGACTCGAAGCTCCCATATGGGAGATACATGGCTCTTACGCGCACTGACGAAACGGAATTGCTGACCGCGCTGCACGAGGGAATGCATGAGACGCCGCGCTGGCAGACCTTCCTCGAACGCCTCCGCCGCCGCACGCGCGCCGACTATGTCTCGCTGATCTTCGCCCAGGGTCAGGCGCCGATGTACAAGGCGACCGAGGTCCATGCCGGGCGCAATATCCGCGCCGAGGCGCAGAAGCTGGAGGAACTCGCGCGGCTCGATCCGATTCCTTATGGCCGGCTGCGCCCCGGTCGGGTCTATTCGCCCGACGAACTGCTCGACCCGGCCGACCCGCGCTATGACCGCTTTCGCCACGAGTATCTGTCGCAGATCGGCGTCAACCACAGCCGCTTCATGCGCGTGACCGAGCCTGGCGGCGCGAGTGCCTGGGCGGTCCTCCTGCGCGAGCGCGACAATTTCGTCGCCGCCGATGCGGCGGTGCTGGCCGCACTGGAACCGCATCTCGCCATCGCGCTGCGCAACTTCGCGACGCTGGAGCGCGAGCGGATGCGCGCGAATGTCGGCGAGGATGTGCTGAAACGCGCCGGGCTCGCCTGGGCCGTGCTCGGCACCGAGGGCTCGGTCATCGCCAGTTCGCCCGACGCGCGGCCGATATTGTCGCCCGGCGGCGCGCGCATCGTCGCGGGCACGGCCGAGGCCGAGCGCAAGCTGGCGCGCCTGATCGAGACGTTCACCGCACAGCCGCATGGCGAACCGCAGGTGATTGCGCTGGAGGATGATGCCGAACGCGGGCTGGTCGCGCTGCCGATGCCCGATCGGCCGCTGACCGCGCTGACCATGCCCGCCTATGTGGCGGTGGTGCGGCTCCCCCGCGAACGCGACGACCGCCACGCCGCGCTGCTGTCAGCGCTGCACGGCCTGACCGACAGCGAGGCACGCCTCGCCATCGCCCTGTCGCGCGGGGAGTCGATCGCCGATGCGGCGCACCTGCTGGGCCTCACGCTGGAAACGGCGCGCAATTATTCGAAGCGCACCTATGCGAAGACCGGCACGACGGGCCAGGCCGATCTGGTCCGCCTCGTCCTGGAGAGCGTCGCCCTGCTTGCCTGACCGCCGGTCAGGCGGGTTCAGCGACCCGCTGCGACGCCTTGGCCGAAGCCGCTGCCGACGTGCCAGCCTTGCGCCCGAAGAAGGTGCAGTCGGCCAGACTCATGCCCGAGCTATAGCCATGTCCCCAGCGCGGCAGACCCGAGGTCGCGCGCCCCGCCGCGAACAGGCCGGGCACCGGCTGCCCACCGCGATCGAGCACTTCCCCCGTCGGCAGCGTGGAAAGCCCGCCGAGCGTGAAGAAGGAAAAATAGCTGGTCGCAAAGTTGAGCTCGAGCGCAGCAAAAGGCGGCTCGTCGAGAACCTTCAGCCACTTGGCCGACTTGTGCCAGACGGGGTCCTGCCCCTCGGCTGCGTAGCGGTTGAAGGTCCTGACCGTGGCGCTCAGCGTATCGGCCGGCAGGCCCAGTTCGGCCTCGACCTCTTCCCAGGTCTCGCCGACCGCTGCGATGTCGATCCGGGCCAATTCGATCGGCCGCGCGAAGATGGCATTGTCGACGAGCAGCCAGACGCGATCGCCCGGCTGGTCGATCATCGTGCGGCTGACGCGGCCGTGATAGCAATCCTCGTTCATGAACCGTTGCCCGTTGCGGTTGACGAAGATGCCTTTCACGAGGCTTTCGGGCATGATCCACGGGCAGGTGGTGAAGAACTCGTCCATGTGAATCGCATCGCCACCGGCGCCCATGCCCATCAATATGCCCGAGCCATTGTCATTCTCGCCGATCGGGTTGGCGAGCTTGATCGCTTCGGGCGCATAGCGGCGGAGCATGTCCTGGTTCATGCAGAAGCCGCCCGTGCAGATCACGGTGGCGTCCGCGCGGACATAATGGTCCTTGTTGTCGATCCGCACGACCAGGCCGACGATCGCGGGACCATCGGCGATCAGCGACACGACCCGCGCATCGACGCGCACGTCGACCCCCGCCTCGCGCACGTTGCGCTCCAATATGTCGACGAGCTTGCGCCCCCCGCCCCAGCCCTCGAACTGGATGACATGGCCGCGCGGTGCCGGCTGCGCCTGTTCGCTGAAGGGCCAGGCCTCTTCGCTGCCCGACCAGATCAGCGTGTCATCGGTCGCCGGCTCGATGATCTTGCCGGGTACGAAAGTGCCCTTGTACGGCACCCCCTGCGCCTTCAGCCATTCATAATGCGAAAGGCTTTCGGACGCGTAGAGTTCGCATTTCGCGTGGTCCGCATCCGGCCCGCCCGCCATCTTCAGATAGGCAGCGAGTGCCTCCGGGCTGTCCTCGAAACCGGCGGCCCGCTGCACGTCGGACCCGCCGCCGATATAGATTTCCCCGCCCGAGAGCGCCGAGGCGCCGCCGCTGCCCGATCCCATTTCGAACAACGTGACCGACGCTCCACCGCGCGCCGCTTCGAGCGCTGCGCAGGCGCCCGACGCACCAAAGCCGATCACCGCGACGTCGGTCTCGATATCCCACCGGGCGACCTCGCACACGCCAAGCGGCCGGTGGAGCGAGGGGCTGGTCATTGCGCGGTCTCTCTTTCCTTGAGCATGTCGAGAGCGACGTCGACGATCATGTCCTCCTGCCCGCCGACCATTCGCCTGCGGCCGAGTTCGACGAGGATCGTGCGCGTGTCGAGGCCATAGGTTTCCGCCGCCTTCTCCGCATGGCGCAGGAAGGAGGAATAGACGCCGGCATAGCCGAGCGCGAGCGTCTCGCGGTCGACCCGCACCGGGCGATCCTGCAGCGGGCGGACCAGATCTTCCGCAGCATCCATCAGCGCCATGACGTCGCAGCCATGGTTCCAGCCCTTGCGATCGACGGCGGCGATGAAGACCTCGAGCGGCGCATTGCCCGCGCCCGCGCCCATGCCGGCCAGGCTGGCATCGATGCGAACCGCGCCTTCCTGCGCGGCGACGATCGAGTTGGCGACGCCGAGCGACAGATTGTGGTGCGCGTGCATGCCGCGCTCGGTCTCCGGCTTGAGCACTCGGTCATAGGCCTGAAAGCGCGCGCGGATGCCGTCCATGTCGAGCGCGCCGCCGCTGTCGGTGACATAGACGCACTGGGCGCCGTAGCTCTCCATCAGCAGCGCCTGCTGCGCCAGCGCCTCGGGCTCGATCATGTGGCTCATCATCAGGAAGCCCGACACGTCCATGCCCAGGTCACGGGCGATGCCGATATGCTGCTTCGACACGTCGGCCTCGGTGCAGTGCGTCGCCACACGGACCGAGCGCACCCCCAGATCATAGGCGCGCTTCAACTCCTCGACCGTGCCTACCCCCGGAAGGATCAGCGTGGTGAGCACCGATTTCTCCAGCACGTCGGCGACGGCCTCGAGCCATTCCCAGTCGGTGTGCGCGCCGAAGCCATAGTTGAAGCTGGCACCCGACAGCCCGTCGCCATGGGCGACTTCGATCGCGTCGACCCCGGCCGCGTCGAGCGCCTTGGCGATCGCGCGCACATGGTCGATCCCGTACATGTGCCGGATCGCGTGCATGCCGTCGCGCAGCGTCACGTCCTGGATGTAGAGCTTGTTGCCCGCCTCTACGTCGAATCCCGCCATCTCGCGTCTCCCTCAGGCGGCCATCGCGGCCAGGCGACGCTTCGCGAGAAGCTCGCCCGTCGCCTTCGCGGCAGCGGTCATGATGTCCAGATTGCCCGAATAGCTGGGCAGATAATCGCCGGCGCCCTCGACCTCGAGGAAGATCGACGTCTTGATGCCGGTGAACTCGCCGCGTCCGGGGATGCGGAGCTTGTTGTTGTCGCCGAAGCGCTCGAACTGCACCTGCTGCTTCAGGCGATAGCCGGGCACATATTTCTGCACCTCGGCCACCATCTTCTCGACCGAGGCGCGGATCGTCTCTTCATCCGCGCCTTCCGACAGGGTGAAGACCGTGTCGCGCATGATCATCGGCGGTTCGGCGGGGTTGAGGATGATGATCGCCTTGCCCTGCGCCGCGCCGCCGACCGCCTCGATCGCGCGCGCCGTGGTGCGGGTGAACTCGTCGATATTCGCGCGCGTGCCGGGGCCGGCCGAGCGCGACGAGACCGACGCGACGATCTCGGCATAATGGACCTTCGCGACCTGGCTGACCGCCGCGACCATCGGGATCGTCGCCTGACCGCCGCAGGTAACCATGTTGACGTTCGGCTGGTCGAGATGGGCTTCCATGTTGACCGGCGGCACGGTGAACGGGCCGATCGCGGCCGGAGTCAGGTCGACGACCTGCTTGCCGTCGGCGCGCAGCGCCTCGTCATGGACCTTGTGCGCATAGGCGGAGGTCGCGTCGAAGACGATGCCGATCTCGGAATAGCAGGGCAGCTTGCGCAGGCCGTCCAGCCCTTCATGCGTGGTCGCGATGCCATGCTCGCGCGCCATGGCGAGCCCCTCGGATGCCGCGTCGATGCCGACGACCGCCGCCAGCTCCATATTCTGGGGATATTTGATCATCTTCATCATCAGATCAGTGCCGATATTGCCCGAGCCGATGATTGCCGCCTTAAGACGTGCCATAGTTTGTTCCTTAGACGAAGCGGGCGGCGCAGCGCCCGATGCCGTGCAATTCCATCTCGAAGACGTCGCCGGCCTTGGCGGGCGCCAGCGGGACGAGCGATCCGGACAGGATCACGTCGCCCGCATCGAGGGTGACGCCGTGCGCACCTAGCGTGTTGGCCAGCCAGGCGACCGCCTCGGCAGGAGAGCCCTGCACCGCCGAGCCATAGCCTTCCGACAGCTGCTCGCCATTCTTGGTGACGGTGACGTGCAGCGCGGGCAGATTATGGGCGCGGGGATCGGCGCGAGCCTCGCCCAGCACGAACACGCCGCAGGACGCATTGTCGGCAACCGTATCGACGATCCCGATCTTCCATTCCGCGATGCGGCTGTCGACGATCTCGAAGCAGGGCGCGATGCTCTCGGTCGCGGCGATCACCTGTTCGGCGGTCACCCCCGGTCCTTTGAGCGGCTCGCGCAGGATGAAAGCGATTTCGGCCTCGGCGCGCGGCTGGATCAGACCCGTCGCGGCGATGTCGATCGTCTCGCCGTCGATCCACATCCGGTCGGTCAGGAAACCGAAATCGGGCTGATGGACGCCCAGCATGTCCTGCACGGCCTTCGAAGTGACGCCGATCTTCTTGCCGACCACCCGTTCGCCATCGGCCCGACGCCGTTCGAGGATACCGAGCGAGATCGCATAGGCATCGTCGATCGTCAGGCTCGAATCCTGCCCGCTGATCGGCGCGAGCGTGTTTCCGTCACGCAGCGCGCGGTAGAGCCGTTCGGCCCAGACTGTCGTGTCAGCCATGGAGAAAGGCCAGGGTGTAGCGATTGAATTCCGCAGCCCGCTCGACCTGGACCCAGTGCCCCACACCATTGAACGTCATGAACCGCGCATCGGGACAGGCTTCGAGGAAGCGCTGCGCCCCGGAGGCCGGGCAGAAATCGTCCTGCAGCCCCCAGAAGCCGAGGATCGGCATGGTCAATTCGCCCAGGCGCGGCGCCAGATTGGGTGTCCGCATGCGCGCCAGCACGTCCTTCGACTGCGTCTTCGCTACCGCATAGCGTTCGGCGACGAGTTGGTCGCTGACGACCGAAGCGTCGTAGACGAGATTGGTGATCAGCGCCCGCTGGTCCTCCAATGAGAATTCGGGGCTGCCGAAGCTCGACTTCATCTTGGCGATGCCGGGCATGGCGAAATAGACGGGCAGTTCCTCGATACAGCCCGGTGCCATCATGACCAGCTTCTCGACGAAGCCCGGATGATCGAAGGCCAGCTGCATCGCGATGCCGCCGCCGAGCGAATTGCCGACGCACACCGCAGAGGTCACCCCGGCCTGCGCCAGCGCATCGTACACCGTGTCGGTGAACAGCTGCAGCGTATAGTCGGTGCCTTCGGGCTTCGACGAAGCGCCATAGCCGATCAGATCGGGCAGCAGCACACGATAGCCCGCGGCCACGAACTCCGACGCATTGAGGCGAAAATTGGAAGCACCGGAGGCTCCCGGCCCGCTGCCGTGCAGGAACACGACAGCGGGGCCGGAGCCGGCCTCCGCCATGCTGATCTCATAGTCTCCGCCGACCTTATAGGCCGTACGGACGAACTCGACTGTCATTGAAACCCCTCCAGTCGATTGGGAAAAAACTCAGAGAAACAGGAAGGACGGCGCCTGCCCATTCAACGTGCCCACGAGATCCGCCGCCATATTATTGGGGTCGTTCGCCACGTGCGCGCGCGCTGCATTGATGTCGAGCCAGGGCTGGATGATCGGGCTGGACATATAGATCGCCCGGCCGCCCAGCAGCGGCATGAGCTCGTCCACCAGATCGGCACAGCGCCGGACGACCGTCGACGACTGGTAGCGATACAGCGCGCGCTCGGACATTTCGAGCGGCTCGCCGCGATCGGCCTTCGCCATCATCTTGTCGAAGCTGGCCTCCAGCGTCGCTTCCATCTCGAGCAATTGGGCATGCGCCTTGGCGATGGCCGCCATCAGGATGGGATCGGTCTTCGACGCCTTGCCCGTGTTGGTCGACACGCGATCATTGGCGATCTTGATCGCCGCATCGATCGCCGCCCGGGTGCCGCCGAGCGCGGCCGAGGACACCGAGCGCACGAAAATCTGCGCCCAGGGCAGGCTGAACAGCGGCGCGCTATTCTCCTTCTGACCGGGATTGGTGCAGAGAAAGCCGTCTGCCGCGCGATGGGTGCGATAGTCCGGGATGAAGGCCCGCTCGATCACCACGTCATGGCTGCCCGTGCCCTGAAGACCGAAGGTGTCCCAAGTCTCTTCGATCCGGTAATCCTTGCGGGGGACCAGGAAGGTCCGCATATCGGGCGCATCGCCCTCATTCTTCGGCGGCACCAGCGAGCCGAGCAGCACCCAGTCGCAATGCTGCGATCCGGACGAGAAGCCCCAGCGGCCCGACAGATAGAAGCCGCCCTCGGCATGCTCGACCTTGCCGACCGGCTGATAGGAGGACGAAACCAGCACGCTGGTGTCCTCGCCCCAGACCTCGGCCTGCGCCTTGTCGGAAAACAGGGCTAGTTCGTAAGGATGGCATCCGACCACGCCATAGACCCAGCCGGTCGACATGCAGCCTTGCGCGATCTCCTTCAACACCGAGAAGAAGACATTCGGATGCATTTCATAGCCGCCCCAGCGCTTGGGCTGCAGGATGCGGAAAAAACCCGCCGCCTTCATCTCGGCGATGGTTTCGTCGGGAATCCTGTGGGCCGCCGTCGCCTGCTTCGCGCGCGAGCGCAACACGGGAATCATTGCACGCGCCCGCTCGACCAGATCTTCCGCGCTCGGGATCGCGACATCCTCACTCTTAAGCATCGTCGCCATGTTCGTTTCCTGACCAGCCTCTCCGGATCCGATCGTTCATCAGATTCGTAATCCTAGCTATCGTTTTCTACGCAAAGCGTCAACTATCAGAGCCAAGTTCTGCTATTGCCGATCTAGCAAAGCATGCAATCACGTGTTACGCATATGGTAGAAGGAGCGGGTTGACACCCGCCATATACGTAGTGGGAGGGTCGTTTTGAAACGCGCGCATAGGCTGTATGCAGCCTCTCTGGCTGTGCTGTCCACGGCGGGATTTTCGCCACTTTCGGCGCAATCCGCCACTGACGACTCCGGCATCGGCGACATCGTCGTCACCGCCACCCGCATGGGCGAGACCCGCCTTCAGTCGACCCCAATCGCGGTCACGGTGCTGGGCGGCGAAGCGCTCGATTCGCGCGGTGTGCGCGACGTCCAGGACCTGAAAGCCTATGTCCCGTCGCTCCAGGTCTCCGACCTGTCGGGCTATACCCAATTGTTCATACGCGGCATCGGATCGAACATCGTGTTCATCGGCTCGGATCCGAGCACAACGATCCACAGCGACGGTATCTACCTCGCCCGGCCGCTCAGCTATCTGACCGACTTTCTCGATGTCGAGCGGGTGGAAGTGCTGCGCGGACCGCAGGGCACACTCTACGGCCGCAACTCGGTCGGCGGCACGATCAACGTGGTATCGCGCAAGCCCTCCTCCACGCTCCAGGCGCAGGCGCAGTTCGGCTATGGCACCTATGACCGCTATGCGGCGCAGGGCTATATCAGCGGGCCGATCGCGGGCGAGGTGCTCGCCAGCCTCGCGGTCGACGTCTCGGGTCATGACGCCTTTCGCGAGAATATCTCGACCGGCAACGACGTCGAGGACCTCAAGTCGCGTGGCGTGCGGGCGCAGATCCTGGCTCCGATCGGCGGGGGAGAGTGGATCATACGCGGCGACTGGTCGCGCCAGTCGGGTGCCATGGCCGGCTATCCCAAGCTGATCCGGCCGACCGGCAATCCGTTCGACGACGCGATCCTCGGCGACTTCGACAAGGTGTCGATGAACCGCGACAATTTCACCGTGCTCAAAAATTACGGTCTGTCGAGCGACCTGTCGCTGCCGCTGTCGGACGGCCTCACCCTCCGCTCGCTGACCGGCTGGCGCGCCTTCAGGGGGTCGATCCTGACGGACTCGGACTCGAGCTCGATCGACATATTGCGCAACCTGATTGCGCCGATCCGGCAGAGCCAGTTCAGCCAGGAGTTCACCCTCGTCGGCGAGAGCGACCGCTTCGACTGGGTGCTCGGCGCCTATTATTTCCAGGAGCGCAACCGCGAGCCGCTGACGCTCGCAATCCTCCCGTTCGGCGCGTCGCATATCCAGCGGCCGTTGCTGAAGGCGCGCTCCTATGCGGGCTTCGCGCAGGGCGAGTATAAGGTCACCGACGCGCTCTCCTTCGTCGCCGGCCTGCGCTACACGCGCGAGCGGAAGATTTACCGCATCACCGACTATTTTACCGCCTCGACCGATCCCGATCCGCGCGTTGCGGCGCAGGGCTTCGTCCTGGCGGGGGTACCGGGCCTGCCCGATCCCTTCACCGTCGACACCCGTCGCAACGACGATGCGCTGACGCCCAAGTTCGGGATCAACTTCAAGCCAAGCGAGCAGATCCTGATCTACGCATCGGCAACGCGAGGCTTCAAGAGCGGCGGCTATGACTATGGCAGCAACAACGCGATCGACGCAGCCGCCGGATATGGACCGGAAAAGCTGTGGTCTTACGAAGTCGGTCTGAAGAGCGACCTGCTCGACCGGCGGCTGCGGCTCAACCTGACCGGCTTCTATTATGATTATACCGACCTGCAGGTGCAGAGCTTCGTCCAGGTCGGGGCCTCCTTCGGCGCCCGGACCCAGAACGCCGCGACCGCCCGTGTGAAGGGCATCGAGGCCGAGCTCGTCGCCAAGCCGGTGCGCGCGCTGGAATTGACGGCCAATGTCGCCTGGCTCGATGCCGAATATAAGCGTTACCCCAATGCCTTCGTCAGCACCTTCGGCTCTTTCGACGCACAGGGTAAGCGGCTCAACAACGCGCCGACATGGTCGGCGACCTTCGGTGCGACCTATGCCTTCGACCTGAGCGATGCCGGCAAGCTCACCATCGGCGCCGACGCGCATGTCCAGAGCCGCATCTTCTTCACCGCCGCGAATGACGGGATCGGCGCGGTGGCGGGCTATGCCGAGCAACAGCGCGGCTATGGCATCGTCAATGCGCGGATCGGCTGGACCAGCCCCGACAATGTCTGGAAGGCGCAGTTGATCGCGACCAACCTGTTCGACCGCGACTATATCGTCGGCACGGCGAACTACACGGCCGCGATCGCCGCGCGGCAGGGCCGTCCGCGCGAGGTCCTCGGCCAGTTGAGCTACAGCTTCCGATGAACGCGCCCTTCCCGCCGGCGGCCGAGGTCGGCGTTCCGGTCGAGCAGCCGATGCTCGTCGAGGATGTCGATGCGGTCGCCTGGGACGAGAGTGGCGATCTGCTTGTCGTCGGCCTCGGCGGGGCCGGGCTTGCCGCAGCCCTGGAGGGGATCGAACGCGGCCTGTCGGTCATAGCGGTCGACCGCTATGCCTGTGGCGGATCGACGGCGGCCAATGGCGGCGTCTTCTACGCTGGCGGCGGCACCGCGATTCAGCGCGAGGCGGGGGAGGAAGACAGCCCGGAGGCGATGCTCGACTATCTGCGGATCGAAGCCGGCAAGGTCGTCAGCGACGAAACGCTGCGCCGTTTCGTCCAGCAGAGCCCCGAGACGGTCGACTGGATCCTGCGCCACGGCGGCAAGCTCGCCGCCTCTGTATGGAAGGAGAAATGCTCCTATCCGCCGCTCGACCGCTTCCTCTATCACCCCGACAATTCGCTGGTGGCGAGCTATCGGGCCAGGGCGAAGCCCGCCGCGCGCGGCCATCGCGCCTTCGGGCGCGACGGCAAGAAGGCCTGGGGCCTCGGCAAGTTCATCACCGAACCGATGACCGAGTCCGCCCTGCGCCTCGGACTCGTCTTCCACCGCTACAGCGAGGCCCGCCAGCTGGTCGTCGACCGCGACGGCCGCGTCGTCGGAGCGCGTATCCTGTCGATCCCCGAAGGATCGCCCGAAGCCCGCCGCTTCGCCAAATATATCGCGCGCGCCAACATGTTGCTGGCGGCGCTTCCGCCCAGCATCCCGCTCGCGTCGATCACCATCGCGCTCGGCAATCATTATCTGCGCAAGGCGGGCGAGATCGAGGCCAAGGCCCGCTTCTCCCGCCTGATCCGGGCACGCGAGGGCGTAGTGCTGAGCGCGGGCGGATTCATCATGAATCCGCAGATGGTCGGCCGCTACGCCCCGGCCTATGCCAGTGGCATGCCCAACGGGACGCTGGGCGACCAGGGTTCGGGCATATTGCTGGGGATGAGCGCCGGGGGCACGACCGCGCTGATGGACAAAGTCAGCGCATGGCGTTTCATCAATCCGCCCAAGGCCTGGGCGCAGGCGATCGCGGTCGACCGCGCGGGCGAGCGCTTCGTCGACGAGACCGTCTATGGCGCGACCATGGGCGAGCATATCGTCGACCATCGCGGCGGGGTCGCCTGGCTGATCTACGACAAGAGCCTCCGCGAAGCCGCTTTTCGCCAAGCCCGCGATCCCAAGCTCGTGCCGTTCCAGCGCGACGTCACGCTGATCAACCTGCTGTTCAACGCGCGCAAGGCCGATACGCTCGACGCGCTGGCCCAGCGCATCGGCGTCGACGCCGCAGGGCTTGCCCGGACCGTCGCCGCCTATAATGCTGCGGCGCGCGGCGAGGCGCAGGACCCGTTCGGCAAGGAGGCGGTCGACATGCATCCGATCGAGCGCGGCCCCTTCTACGCAATGGACATATCGATCGACAGCCGCTTCCTGCCCCTGCCCGTGATCACCTTCGGCGGGCTGCGCGTCGCCGAGGAAAGCGGTCAGGTGCTCGACCGCGCGGGCAAGCCCATCGCCGGCCTCTATGCCGCCGGGCGAACGGCGGTGGGCCTCGCCTCGCAAACCTATGTCAGCGGGCTGTCCTTCGCCGACTGCTTCTTTTCCGGTCGCCGCGCCGCACGGCACGCGGCCCGGGCCAATGTCTGAGAGGAATTTGATGGACGATATTCACGGCATAGCGGGCAAGGTCGCCCTCGTAACGGGCGGGACGCGAGGCATCGGCCTCGCCATAGCGCGCAAACTGGCCAACGCGGGCGCGAAGGTCGTGGTCTGCGGACGCAACAGCGGCGCGATCGAAGGGATCGAAGCACTCGCCTGCGACGTGCGCGATCCGGACGCGGTGAAGGCGATGGTCGACGACATCGTCGCCCGCCATGGCCGTCTCGACATCCTCGTCAACAACGCCGGCGGTTCGCCCGATGCGGCGCTCGGCACCAGTTCCCCGCGCCTTGCCGAAAAGGTGGTCGGCCTCAACCTGATGGCGCCGATCTACATGTCGCAGGCCGCCTATCCGCATATGGTCAGGACCGGCGGCTCCATCGTCAACATCGCCAGCGTGTCGGCGATGCGGCCGTCGCCGGGCACTGCCGCCTATTCCGCGGCAAAGGCTGGTCTGATCGCGCTCGGCCGCAGCCTCGCCCATGAATGGGGCCCCGACATCCGCGTCAACGCGATCGTCGTCGGCTATATCGAGACCGAGGCCACCGAGGCGACCTATGGCGATGCGGCGACGCAGGCCGCGATCGCCCATAATATCGGCGCGCGACGCCTGGGCCGTGCCGACGAGATCGCCGCCGCCGCCCTCTTCCTCGCGTCGCCAGCCTCGTCCTACGTCACCGGCGCCGCGCTCGAAGTCCATGGCGGCGGCGAGCGCCCACCCTTTCTGGATATCGTGAAGGAGCAATCGGCATGAGCAACGACAATCGCAAGGTGGCCGTGGTCACCGGCGCCAGCCGAGGCGCGGGCGCGGGCATCGCTCGCGCGCTGGGCGAGGCCGGCTATGCCGTCTATGTGACCGGCCGGACGACGCAGGAGGGCACGGCAGCCCTGCCCGGCACGATCGGCGCGACCGCTGCCGCGATCGATCGCCTCGGCGGACGCGGCGTGGCTGTCGCGGTCGATCATCGCAAGGACGATGAGGTCAAGGCGCTGTTCGACCGGGTCGAGCGCGACGAGGGCAGGCTCGACATCCTGGTCAACAACGCCGCCATCATCGACGACGCGCTGATCCAGCCGGGCGGCTTCTGGGAAAGGCCGCTGAGCCTCGTCGACATTCTCGATGTCGGGCTGCGCTCGGGCTATGTCGCCAGCTTCCACGCGGCGCCGCTGATGATCCGCACCGGCGGCGGCGTGATCGCCTTCACCTCATCCTTCGGCTCCGCCTGCTACATGCATGGCCCGGCCTATGGCGCGCAGAAGGCGGGCGTCGACAAATTCGCGGCGGACATGGGTGTCGACCTGCGCGAGCATGACGTCGCCGCCGTGTCGATCTGGATGGGACCGCTCAAGACCGAGCGCACCGACAAGGCGATCGAGGAACGCCCCGACCAATATGAGGCTATCATGGCCAATGCCGAAACACCCGAGTTCACCGGCAAGCTCATCGCCGCGATTCATGCGGCAGCGGACCGGATGGAAATGTCGGGCCAGACCTTCATCGGGGCGGAGTTGGGGACGCAGTTCGGCATCGAGGACGCAGGCGGCAAGCAGCCCCCATCCTTCCGCGAGATGCTGGGCGCTCCGCGCCTTCCACACCCCGCGATCGTCCGCTAAGGAGTTTTACAAGGTGGTCCCGGGCGCCGCCTGAAAACGGAACCCGGACCCACGGCAGGGACAGGCTTGTGGCAACGAAGAAACCGACGACCAAGAAGAAGACGGCTGGTGAAGAAACGGCATCGGTGCGTCAGGCTCCGCCCCCGCCCCCCGCCGTGCTCGAACCGATCGACGAGAAGATCATCGCAGCCCTGCGTCAGTCCGGCCGCATCGCGAACCGTGACCTCGCCCGCCTGATCGACGTCAACGAGGCGACCGTCCGGACCCGGCTGCGCAAGCTGGAATCGACCAATGCCGTGCGCGTCGTCGCGATGCGCGACCTGACTGCGATGGGCTTCAACGCCATCGCCGCAGTCGGCGTGCAGGTGAAGGGCCGGTCGGCCGCCGACGTCGGCGCAGAACTTGCGAAGATCGACAATGTCATCACGGTCAACGTGACGATCGGCATGTACGACCTGGAGGCGCAGGTGGTTGCCGACAATATCGAGGAACTCGACCGGCTGCTGACCGACGTCATCGCCCATATCGAAGGGGTCGAGCGTCTCTTCCCCGGCCTGTCGATGAAGATCCTGAAGTACAACCCCGAATGGGCACCGCTATGACCCGCATCCCGCTCGACGAGCTCGACCACAAGATCATCGACCGGCTGAGCCGCGACGCCCGCGTCAGCAATCGCGAGATCGGCCGCGAATTCGGCCTGACCGAGGGCACGATCCGCTCGCGCCTCAAGCGGCTGCTCGACAACAAGGTGATCCGCGTCGCCGCCGTCACCAACGCCAACCGGCTGAAGAATCCCTTCCTCGCTTATCTGTGGATCGAGGCGGACACGGCGGGCGACATCCAGGCGCTGGCCGAACGGCTTGCCTCATTGCCCGAGATCGGCTTCGTCTCGACGATGCTGGGCCGTGCCGACGTGCTGGCGATGACGCTGGTGGAAAATGGCAGCCAGCTGACCGACTTCCTCCACCAGACGATCGACAAGATCCCCGGCGTGCGGCGGGTGCGCTACAGCCTGGGGCAGAATTTCATCAAGCACGACTTCCGCTACTGCGCGCTGGTGGATTGAGGGCAGAGGCTGCGCATTCCCCTCCACCGCCTTCGGCGGTCCCCCTCCCCGTTCCGGGGAGGATCTTTGTCGCGCAACAGCCCTGGGTTCCTCGCCCGAACGGGGAGGATCTCGGCGAGCGCGGCCCACTAGTTCCTCCCCGGCACGGGGAGGGCGACCATGCGCAGCATGGTGGAGGGGCCGGCGCAACGCCCGCTTAAAGCGCGCTTACCTTCTCATCGACCAGGAACATCCGCGTCCCGCTGCGGTCGAGGAAGTTCTCTTCATCCTCGGCGATCCGCTGCCCTATCTCGGGATCGGCGACCTTGGCCATCGCCGCATCATAGGCCGCACGGCTCTCGAACCAGATCTCGGTGACCACATCGAAGTCGAAAGGTGCCGCGCCCTCGTTGACATAGGCGCCGTCGAACAGCGTGAAATTGCGCCGATACTCGACGATGCCCGGCAGCAGCGACCGGATCAGCGGCACGTGCCGCGTCTCATAATAGTCGATGAAGGCGTCGCGGCCGAGGTCGGACCGGCGGCGCAGCAATGCGATGGACTTGACCTGACTCATGCTTGGGCTCCCCGCTTCAATAGAGTGAAGAAGGCATAGGACGGATCGCCCGGACCCGGCTTGCCGATATAGGCCCCTTCGAGGAAGGGGTGGTTCAGGTCGACGATCGAGGGACTGTGGATATTGGCCCAATCGGCGACGATCGCGCGGTGCGCGAATTTCCAGCGTCCGTCGCGGCGCTCATATTTGTCGAAATAGCGGCCGCCGACGAGCACGTCGAACGGGCCGTCCGGCCCCTTCACCCGGTGCAGCGCGATCAGATAGACCTCGCCCTCGGCGCGGTCGCCTTCGATCGCCAGATTGATCGTCGTGACATTGTGATGGAGGATCTCCATCGGCGCCTGAATCTCGGGCAGCTTGTCGATGAAGTCCATCGCCGGCCCCTTCGACATATGCCCATGCTCGTCGATCGCATCCTCATGATATAGGCTGCGCATCTTGTCCTGGTCGTGCCGGTCGGCGGCATTGCAATAGGCGTAGATCAGCGACCGGATTTCCTCGCGGTCGAGCAGGTCCTGGAGTCTTGCGGGATCGACCGTCATGATGCGGCCTTCGTCGCGAGGAAATGCGCGGTCAGGCCGGGCGCCGGGTCATGATAGACGCGCTCATAGACGCGGTCATATTCGCTGTGCGCGATCAGCCAGCGGCCGTCGCGCTTGACATAGCGATCGCGGTAGATCGCCGAGCCGACCGTGGTCTTGTTGCCCTCGGCAAGGTTCAGCGCATAGTCGAGCAGCGTCCACACGCCGGTCGCATTTTCGTCGTCGAGAACTTCGATCTCGGGCATGTGCATCGTGTGCGAACCGACGAAATGCGGGCCGAACATGCCTCGCAATATGTCGACGATCGCGTCGCGCCCCTTCAACTGGACATGATAGCTGCCGCCCCGATAATCGATGGTGGCATCCTCGGCGAACAGCGACGCCACGGTCTCCATGTCGCCGGTGTCGATCCCGCGCGAATAGCGATATTTCAGCTGGCGGATCAGCTCGATATCCTCGAGCCGCAGCGTCATGCCGCCGCCTTGCGCGACGCGTGGATCGCTTCGGCCCGCGCCTTGAGCGCGCGCGCCGTGTCGTCGAACGCCCGCTTCACCCACGGACCGCAGAAGCGCATCACATGGATGCCGTTCTCGCCGAAAAAGGCGTCGGTCGACCAGTAGCGGCAACGCTCCGGGCCGTCGGCCTCGATGATCTGGTCGCGCCGAGCGGGATAAGGCCAGATCGGATTGTCGAGCAGCTCCCAACTGATCAGCCGCTCCGGTATCTTGGCGCAGACATATTCGACGTTCGGCGCGGTCTGCCCCGGCATCGTGTAGTTCAGCAGCGTCATGTGGATTGGATCGCCGATCTCCAGCGTCGATTCCGCGCCGATGCAGAAGGGGTTCCACTTGCCGTAATTGGGCAGGTCGGTCAGCACTTCCCACACGATCGAGGCAGGCGCGTCGATCGTCACCGTCTCCGATCGCACGGTGGTGTCGGCGGGATAGTCCGGCAGGCCGAGGTCGTCGCTCACGCATCTTCTCCTTCGATTGGTTCGGCCCGTCAGGCGAGCGTCTTCATCTCATATTGGCGCATCGGGATGCAGTCGCAGCCCTTGGCGCCGATGAAATTGGCGCAGCTGTCCATCATGCGCTTCTCATTGGCTTCGAGCTTCGCCTGGTCGCCAGCCGCGTCGTAATAGAGCTGCTTGTCCTGGATCGCGGCGAGCGGGAAACATTCCTCGACGACCGCCGCATAGGGGCCGGCGCCGGGGGTCACCGGGCGGACGACCAGATTCTGCACATATTCGAAGTTGCTCTGCGTCACGATCGCCGTCTCGGTGTGCCCGTCCTGCCAGTTGCGGCGCCAGGTCTCATGATCGAGATGGTCGGGCTTCTCGATGAAGACGACCTGCGAGAAGCCTTCCGTCGGCTTGCCGGCGGGATGCGTCCGGTTCGGCAGGGGCGTCGATTCGGCGACGAGCCACCCTTCGACCCGGCTCGACAGCTTGGCGAGTTCCGCCTCGATCGGAGCCCGTGCCGGCGGGAAGGCCGTATCGACCCAGATCTGGACTGCCGCTTCCATCTGCGGCTGCGTCACCACGAAGACGGGGTTGCTACCCTTGGGCAGCGCATCGTCCTGCACATTGATCCGCAGCGCCCGAACATGGGGCGCGATGGCATCGGCGACCTCGCCCAGCAGCCGCTCGTTGAACGCCGCGCGGGATGTGTCGGCGTCGCGCCACAGCGCATAGATCAGCTTTTCCATTCAGTCCTCCAGCTGGCGCAGGAAATCGACGAGCACCGCTGCCAGTGCCTCACCCTGCTCTTCCTGCACGAAATGTCCCGCCCCCTCGATCCGCACATGCGGAGCGCGGGCGGCGCCGGGGATGCGGTCGCGAAAGACTCGCTCCCAGGCCGCCGTCGAGGGATCGCCATCGCTGAACGCGGTGGCGAAGGGCCGGTCGAAGCGCTCGAGCACCGACCAGGCCGCCTTGTTCTGCGCGATGCCGTCGCTGTCCGGCCGCGCCGGGATCAGCGTCGTGATCGCGAGCGCCGCCGCCTTGTAGCTGGCGTCAGGAAAGGGCGCGTCATAGGCCGCAAGTGTCTCGGGCTCGAGTCGGCGAACGCAGGTCGCCGCGACGATCTCGCTCACCGGGAGATCGTTGCTGGTGCGGCAGAGCTCGATCCAGGGTTCGATGATCGGCCCCGGCCAGCCAGCCACCCCACGCGGCGGCTCCTCGGCGGTAGGCAGAAGCGTGTTGGTCGCCAATACCCCGATGAAGCGATCGGGCATGTCGGCGAGCAGGCGCAGGCCGATCGGCCCGCCCCAGTCCTGGATGACGAGCACGATCCGCCGAAGATCGAGCTGCTCGATGAAGTCCCGCATCCAGCCGACGAAGCGGTCATAGCTGAAGATGGTGCGATCGGCGGGCTTGTCCGAGCGACCGAAGCCCACATGATCGGGTGCTACCGCGCGCCAACCTGCTGCCGCGACCGGGCCGATCAGCTTGCGATAGAGATAGCTCCAGCTCGGCTCGCCATGGAGCATCAGGACGGTGCCGTGCACCGCCTCCCCCTCGTCGACATAATGCATGCGCAGCGGACCGAGATCGCGGTCGGCGACGTCGACATAATGCGGTGCGAAGGCGAAGCCGGGCAGGCTTGCGAAACGCTCCTCCGGCGTGCGCAGCAGCTTCGACACGCGACATCCCCTCGAATCTTTTTGCGAATGCTTATGCCCCCACAGTTTACGCATTGAGCATTTTGGATTGCAAGCTATTCGCGCTTCGCGCATCCTTTGTACCAATGTCGCCACCAAGTGCGACGGAAAGGACGAGGGATGCTGTCGCTTCAGGAAATGTCTGACCGGCTCGAGATCCAGGATCTCATCACGCGCTACGCCTATGCGATCGACGAGCAGGACTGGAACGCGCTCGATCGCGTTTTCACGCCGGATGCCGTGATCGACTATACCGATCTGGGCGGCGCCAAGGGCAGCCTCTCGGAAACCAAGGCCTATCTCGCCCAAGCGATGCCCACTTTCCCCGCCTTCCAGCACCTGTCGACCACGACGCGCATCGATATCGACGGCGACAGCGCCAGGACGAAGACGATCCTGTTCAACCCGATGGTCATGAATCACGAGGGTGAGGAGCGGGTCTTCTTCATCGGCCTCTGGTACAATGACGAGCTCGTCCGGACCGCAGACGGCTGGCGCATCAAGCACAGGCGCGAGCAGAAATGCTGGTCGTTCAACGCTCCGGCGGGCCTGCTCCCATGAGCGGGCCGACCGCGAAGACGATCGGTTTCATGCCGCGCAGGGCCGATATCTCGCGCGCCGACTTCCGGACCTATTACGAAACCCGGCACGCCGTCCTGGCGGTTCCGCTGTTCCCCTTCCGCCGCTATCGCCGCAACCATCTGGTCGATCAGACGATCGAGCCGGGCTTCGACTGCATTTCCGAATTCTGGGTCGGATCGCTCGAGAAGATCGGCGAGCTGATGGCCGGCGAGGTCGGCGACACGATGCGCGCCGACGAGCGTAACTTCCTCGACCAGCCGAACATCCTCGCCGTGCGCGCCGATCCGGTCGCGACGGGCAGCGACAGCGCAGGCAGCTTGGCGTTGCTGATATCGGAGGGCGGCGACACGGCTGCGCTGACCGAGGCGGCGCGCAAGGCGGATGCCGGCCTCGACCTGCTGTCGCCGCTCGACGAGCGGGCCTCGCCCTGCGATGCGATCCTGCGCTTTGACGGCAGCCTGCCCGCCCTTCCCGAAGGATGGCGCGTGGACCGCCAGATCGAGGTCATTCCCTGCGAGACCGATCCGGCTCAGCTGCAAGGCTGAGCCGGATCCGGTTCAGATCGCGGTCTGGCCGCCGTCGACGGGCAGCGTCGTTCCGGTGACGAAGCGCGCATCGTTCGACAGCAGGAAGGCGACCGCCGCCGCGACGTCCTCGGGCTGGGCGACCGGGCCGATCAACGGCGTCATCCGCCCGAACAGGTCGAGATCGACCCCCTCGATCGCATCGAAGCCGCCGGCGATCAGCGGCGTATCGACCGCGCCAGGGCAGATCGCGTTCACGCGGACGCCGCGCCGCGCATATTCCGCCGCGACCGATCGCGTCAGCCCGACCACGCCGCTCTTCGACGCCGAATAGGCGGCAGCGTAGGGCGTCGCGACCAATCCCGCCGCGCTGGCGATGTTGACGATCGCCCCGCCCTGCGCCTCGATCGTCGGCAGCGCGGCGCGGGTCATCTGGAAGACGCCCGTCAGGTTGATCCCGATGACACGCTGCCATTCGGCATCGCTCGTCGCCGCCGCATGACCGAAGCTGCCCACCCCCGCGACATTGGCGAGGCCGTCGAGCCGCCCGAACCGGGCCTTGGCCTCCGCCACGGCTGCGTCGCAGGCGGCGGAATCCGAGACATCGACCTGCATCGAGGTGGCGTTGCCGCAGGCCTCGGCGGTGGCAGCGGCGCCCGCACCGTTGATGTCGACGCACAACAGGCTAGCGCCCTCCTCGGATAGCCGCAGCGCCGTCGCCTTGCCGATGCCCGAGGCGGCGCCGGTCACCAGCACCACCAGACCGTCGAAACGCTTCATCATCCCCTCCTCATATCAGCGTGGTGAGGGCCGCGAGATCGAGCGCACGAAGCTCCGCATCGCGGCCATCCCGCACCTTGTTCGCCCATTGCGGGTCGGCGAGCAGCGAACGCCCCACCGACAGAAGATCGAACTCTCCTCTCGCCAGCATCGCCGCCACCTGGTCGAGCCGTTCGAGCGAGACGCCTGGGAATGCGGCGCCGGGAGTCGCGGCCTCCTCCTCGGTGAACAGGCCCGCCAGCCCGACCGATCCGACGGTGATCGTCGGCAATCCCGTCAGTCGTTTAGCCCAACCAGCGAGATTGAGCGGGCTGCCGTGGAAAGCCGGCTCCCAGGCTTCGCGCTGCGAGCAGTGCAGAATGTCGGCGCCCGCCGCCGCCAGCGGCCGCAAAAGGTCGCCGAGTTCGTCCGGCGTCTCGGCGATTCGTGCGTCATAGGCGTCGATCTTGAACTGCGAGATGCGGACGAGAATCGGAAAATCGGGACCGGTGGCCGCGCGGCAGGCAGCAATCACCTCGGCCGGAAAGCGCGCTCGGTTGACCGCGCTGCCGCCATAATCGTCACGGCGTCGGTTGGTGCCGGACCACAGGAACTGGTCGAGGAGGAAGCCATGGCCGGCATGCACTTCGACCCCGTCGAAGCCACGCGTCTTCGCCGCAGCAGCCGCATCGGCGAAGGCGTGCACGACGGCCGCCATATCGGCCTCGGTCATGGCCGCGGCGCTCGGTCCACGCCCTGCATCGATATCCGCTATCGTATAGCCTGACGGCCCCATCGCCGATTTGTCGGCGAAGGCATCGACATGTCGCGCGGCCCCCGTGTGCCACAGCTGCGGCATGAGCTTGCCGCCGGCGTCATGGACAGCCTTCAGCACATGGCTCCAGCCATCGAGCGGGTCGTCACCGTGGAAGAGCGGGCCGGTACCGTCATAGTCGGCGAGGTCATGCCCGACCGCCGCCGCGCCGGTGATCGCGAGCGATACGCCGCCCTCGATCCGCCGACGGAAATAGCCGGCATAGTCTGCATGAGGCCGCCCACGCTCGGCATGGGCCCGCCCCATTGGAGACATGACGATCCGGTTCGGCAGCGACAGGTTGCGCGAGACGAACGGCTGGAAGAGCGCCGCGCGGGCTGGCGCGTCAGCAGAGATAGCTGCCTCCATTGGCCGCGACGACCGATCCGGTTACGAAGCTCGCATCGTCGCTGGCGAGGAAGGCGACCGCCGCCGCGATTTCCTCGGGCTGCGCCATCCGTCCGAGCGGCACCGCGCGCGCCAGATCGGCGCGCACCGAGTCGGGCACATTGGCCATGATCGGCGTATCGGTCGGGCCGGGATGGACCGCGTTGACGCGGATGTTGCGGCTGGCGACCTCGCGCGCCAAACCCCGTGCAAGTCCCACGATCGCGGCCTTGCTGGTTACATAATGGATCGGCCCCTCGCCCGATGCAGCCGAGGTCGATGCGATCAGCACGATCGAGCCGGCGGCGTTACGGGCCGCCATGTCGCGCAGCGCAGCTCGGCAGCAATAGAAGGCGCCGTTGACGTTCACGCCCATGACCGCGAGCCAGCCGGCATCGGACATGTGGATGCTCTGGTCGGGATGCGCGGTCGGGGTTTCGCCCCGCCCGATCTGCGCCGCGCGCTCGGCCGCGCCCGCATACATCTGCTCGCTGCCATCGTCAGGGCCGCGCCCGATGCCAGCATTGCATACGAGGATGTCGATCCCGCCAAGGCGCTTGGCAACCTCGGCCATCGCCACGTCGACCGAGGCACTGTCGGAAACGTCACAGCCGAGCCCGATATGGCCATCTGCATCCCCGAAGACGGCCGCCGCCGCGCTCTTTTCACGGTCGATCACTGCGACCGTGGCGCCGTCGGCGGCAAGCCGCTCGGCAATCGCCCGGCCAATGCCCTGGGCCCCGCCCGTGACCACCGCCCGGCGTCCCTGGAGCCGCTTCATGTCCCCCTCGCGCACATTCGTCATCCTCTCAAAACTTTACGCAGATACACATATTCTCATAATTCATATTACCATATGCGGAGTTACACCGCCCGCACAAGAAACTAAAATGTGGGTCCCGAGGGGAGGATAACATCATGCGTCGCACCATCGCCCTGGCCCTGCTCGCATCAGCGCAGTGGCCGATGATCGCTTATGCCCAGACGTCGGAGACCGGGGCTGCAGCCGACGACGACACCATCGTCGTGACAGCCCGGAGACGCGAGGAAAGTGCGCAGGACGTGCCCATCGCTCTGACCGCACTCGCGGGTGCTCAGGTTTCGGTACCGGGCACTATCGGCCTCGCCCAGGTGCAGCAGCTCGCCCCCAGCCTGCAGCTGACCGCCACCAACCCGCGCAACACCAACATCAACATTCGCGGCCTCGGCGCGACGCCGGCCTTTGCCAGCCTCGGCCTCGAATATGGCGCGGGCGTCTATGTCGATCAGGTCTATTATAGCCGTCCCGCCCAGACCGCCTTCGATCTTTACGATCTGGCGCAGGTCGAGGTTTTGCGGGGTCCGCAGGGCACGCTTTTCGGCAAGAACACGACGGCCGGCGCGATCAGCCTGACCACCGAGGCGCCGAGCTTCGACCCCGCCTTTCGCGGCGAGGTGAGCTTCGGCAACTACCAGACGCTGCAGATGCGCGCGACCGGCAGCACGCCGCTGTCGGACACGGTCGCGATCCGCCTGACCGTCACCGACACCAGCCGCAACCATGGCTTCCAGCGCATTCCGGCACAGGGCAACCGCCGCGTCCATGACCTGCACAGCTTCGGCACGCGCGGGCAACTACTGTTCGACAACCATAGCGGCCTGCGCCTGCGCCTGATCGGTGACTATTCATCGCTGCGCCAGGATTGCTGCACCGGTGTCACCACCACCATCCGCACGACCCGGATCGACGGTTCGACCCTGCCGAACAACTTCCTCGTCCGCACCGCCCGCGCCGGCTACACCCCGCTGCCGATCGATCCCTATGCCCGGCGGCTGGAGACCAACCGGCCCTTCACCGTGGATATGAAGACCTATGGCGGGACCGGCATCCTCGACTGGGATCTCGGCGCGGCCACGCTGACCTCGGTCACGGGGTGGCGCAAACTCGACTACAAGCCCGCAACCGATGGCGACGTGACCGGTCTCGACATCTTCGAAAATGCGGGCGTCCGCGAGAAGCAGGAGCAGTTCAGCCAGGAACTGCGGATCGCGAGCAACGGTCGCAACCGCATCGATTATGTGGCCGGCCTCTATTATTTCTGGCAGCGGATCGACGACCGCTTCTTCACCATCTACGGCCGTGACGCCGCGCTGTGGATATTGGGGCCCGGCACGCCCGGCGGCACCGCGCCGTCCGCAGGTGGCCTCGCCGCGCTCAACGGCCTCTTCGCCGATGGCACCGCCTTCGCCCGAACGAAGAGCTATGCCGGCTTCGGCGAGGCGACCTGGAACGCCAGCGATACGCTCAGCCTAACGGGTGGACTCCGCTACACCCATGAAAAGAAGGACGGCGCCTTCGGCCAGGTCCAGCGCGGCCCCGCGCTAACCCCGGCGCAGATCGCGCTGGGCGCACAGGCGATCCGCAACGCCTTTGCCGCGAATATCCCGACCTTTCTGGTCGACACCAAGGAGAACAATCTGTCCGGTCGCGCCACGCTCTCGTGGAAGCCGGTCGAAGGCGTGCTGGCCTATGCGACCTATTCGCGCGGCTTCAAGTCGGGCGGTCTGAATCTTAACGCCACCGCCGCGCCCAGGGTGATCGACCCGGAGAAGGTCACCAACTGGGAGGCCGGCCTCAAGACAAGCTTCCTCGACGGAAAGGGAACGCTCAACCTTGCGGCCTTCACCCAGACGGTACGCAATTATCAGAGCCAGCAGATCGACACGCGCATCGCCCAGACCGCCTATATCGCCAATGTCGGCACGGTGCGCTCGCGCGGCTTCGAGGTCGATGCCACGATCCGTCCAAGCCGCAACCTGCGGCTGTTTGCCTCGGGCTCCTACACCGACGCGACCTATCGCAGCTTCACCAACGCCCCCTGCCCGGTCGAATATCTCGGCCTCGCCGTTACCTGCGATCTCAGCGGGAGGCGCCTGCCCGGCGTCTCCAAATGGGCGGCGGCGGTCGGTGGCGACTATGCGGTCGACGTCGGCAGCGACCGGCAGCTCTACCTCAATGCCGACCACAGCTACCGCTCGAACTTCTATACCACCTATAATCTCGCGGCGGATTCGCTCGCGGGTGGCTATCACCTCACCAACGCCCGGATCGGCCTGCGTCGTGTGGGCGGGGCGTGGGATGTGGCGCTGTTCGCGCGCAACCTGTTCGACACCCACTATATCAGCATCATCAACCCCTCGGCGTTCAACACCGGCCAGTCGACCGCGATCCTCGGCGACCCGCGCACCTATGGCCTCACGCTGAAGGCCGCCCTGTGAGCAGGCGGCCCAATGTCCTTCTGATCGTAGCCGACGATCTGGGCTTCTCCGACCTCGGCTGCTTTGGCGGCGAGATCGCGACGCCCCGCCTCGACGCACTGGCAAGGGCGGGGATGCGCTTCACCGATTTCCACTCGGCCCCGGCCTGTTCGCCCACACGGGCGATGCTGATGACCGGCACCGACCCGCACATCGCCGGGATCGGAACGATGCTCGAGGTCGCACAGCCGGGCTTTGCGGGGGCGCCGGGCTATGAGGGGCATCTCAACGACCGCGTGGTAACGGTGACCGAACTGCTGCGGGACGCCGGCTATCACACATTGCTCTCGGGCAAATGGCATCTGGGCGACACGGCGAGCAGCATACCAGCCGCGCGTGGATTCGACCGCTCCTTCGCACTGCTGCCGGCGGGCGCCAGCCATTATGCGGGGGACGGGCTCGACCGCTTCTCGATCGTCGCGACCGCCTATCAGGACGATGGGCAGCCGGTGGCGACGCTGCCGGACGACTTCTATTCGTCCGACTATTTTGCGGATCGGCTGATCGGCTATCTGGAGGAGCGACCGCGCGACCGCCCCTTCTTCGCCTATCTGCCGTTCAGCGCGCCGCACTGGCCGCTCCAGGCGCCGGAAGAGACCTGCCTGGGCTATCGGGGCCGCTATGATGCGGGACCCGAGGCGCTTCGGGAGGAACGTCTGGCCCGCCTCAAGGCCGAGCGCCTGTGTCCGCAAGACGTCGTCCCGCACCCCTTCGTCGATGGGCCGGACTGGGCTAGCCTGAGCCCTGCGCAGCGCGCCTGGTCGGCGCGTACGATGGAGGTCTATGCGGCGATGGTCGACCGGATGGACTGGAATATAGGCCGCGTGATCGACAGCCTGTCCGCAAGCGGCGACCTGGACGACACCATCATCCTGTTCCTGTCCGACAATGGCGCCGAAGGCGCGATGGTCGAGGCGATGCCGATCGTCGGCAAGATGATCGAAGCGCAGATCGCGGAGCATTTCGACAACAGCCTCGACAATCTCGGCCGCCCGACCAGCTGCTGCTGGTATGGCCCGCGCTGGGCGCAGGCGGCCACCGCGCCGTCGCGGCTGCACAAATCCTATCCGACCGAAGGCGGCATCCGCGTACCCTTCTTCGCCAGCGGTCCCGGCATTGCTGCCGGCCGGATCAGCGACGCCTTCTCAACCGCGATGGACGTGCCGCTGACGATCCTGGAGGCTGCAGGCGTCGCCTTCCCACCGTCCTATCGCGGCCGAGACGTCGCGCAGCCGCTCGGCCGCTCGATGGCAACGCATCTGGAAGGTGGGCAAGAAGCCATCCACCCCAAGGGCAGCGAAACCGGGTGGGAGCTGTTCGGCCGCCGCGCGGTGCGGCGCGACGGGTGGAAGGCGTTGTGGATGCGCGGTCCCGAGGGCACAGGTGCCTGGCAACTCTACGATCTGAAAACGGACCCCGGCGAGACTCAGGATCGCGCCCGGGACCGCCCCGATCTGCTGGCGGAACTGATCGAAGCATGGCAACGCTATGTTGCCCAGGTGGGCGTGGTCGAAAGCCCCGTTTCCGTGTTCGAACTGGATCCTGCATGAGCCATGGCACGACGAACGAGAAGCTGACCCGGCAGCATATCGGCCTGCTGGCGATGCTGGCGGTGGTCGTGATGTTCGAGGGGTTCGACGTCAGCGTGACCGCCGTGGTCCTTCCCTATCTCGCCAGGGACTTCGCGACCACGACCGCCGCTCTCGGCGGCGCGCTCGCGATCATCGCCTTGGGATCGATCGCGGCCTGGGCGATCGTACGGCTGGGCGACCGCTTCGGCCGCCGACCGATCCTGATCCTCGCGGCAGCGGGCTTTTCGATCGGCTCGCTCGCTACCGTCATGGTCGGCAGCGTCGGCCAGTATACCGCGATCCAGTTGGTAACACGCGCGCTGCTCGTCACCCAGATCGCGACCGCCTATCTCATCGTCAGCGAGACGCTGCCGCCCGCCACGCGCGGCCGCGCCAACGGGCTGCTCGGCGCCTTCGGAAGCTTCGGCGCCGCCCTGCCCTTCCTCGTGCTGGCGCCTGCACTGAAGACCGAACTGGGCTGGCGCATGCTGTTCCTGATCGGGGCGCTGCCGCTGCTACTGGTGCCGCTGCTACTCGTGAAGCTGCGCGAGACGCCCGTCTGGCTCGACGCGCGGGCGCGATCAGCTCCACGCCTCTCCCCGCTCGACGAACTGCGCCAGCTGATGGTGCCGGGGCTGCGTATTCGTTTCGCGGCGATGAGCCTGCTCTGGTTCCTCGTCAATTTCGCAACGTCCGTCGGCAGCCTGTTCTTTACCCTCTATGCGGTCCGTGAACGCAACTGGGCACCGTCCGACTTCGCGGCGATCGCGCCGGTCGGGTTGGTCGCCTGCTTCCTGGGCTATCTGGCGGTCGGCTGGCTGATGGACCGGATCGGGCGACGCTGGACGATCACCCTCTTCATGGCGGCACTCGGCGGGCTCACCCAATTCTGCTATTCGGCGCAGGGCTGGTGGGCGGTCGCGGGTGGCTTCCTGGGTGTGCAGGTCGCGCTCGGCGTATGGGTAGCGAGCTACACGCTCAATTCGGAGCTGTTCCCGACGCATTTGCGCGCTGCCGCCAATGGCTGGTGTCACAATCTGATCGGGCGTTGGGGCGTCGTCATCGGGCCCTGGCTGCTGGGCGCGGTCAGCGCGGCGATGGGGTCGATCGGTCCGGCCGTGACGCTGCTCGGCTTCGCCGCCTATTTGGCGATCCCGCTGATCTGGCTGCTGATGCCCGAAACGCGCGGCGAACGGCTGGACGTCGATCCGCTCGTCAGTGCGGACGTCCCGCCCGGTAGCGCTGCCGCCACGTCATAGGGCTGACGCCGAAGCGCCGCCGGAAGGCTGTCGAGAAGGCAGCCTGTCCGGCAAAGCCACAGCTACCGGCGATCGTCTTGACCGGCAGATCCTGACGCTCCTCCAGCATGCGCCGCGCGCGATCGAAGGTGAACTGCTCGACGCGCTCCATCACCGTGCCCCCCATCGTCGCCTTCCAGGCGCGCATCAGGTGCCGGCGACTGATCCCGCACAGATCGGCGAGCTCGCTAAGGTCGGGCGGATACCGCCCTTCGTCCTCGAGCCGCGCCTCGATCCGGCGCAGTTGCCAGTCGGCCAGCCCGCCGCGCGGGGCGCCCGATTGGCGAACCTCGTCGAAATGCCGCGCCAGTTCGCCCAGCAATACCATGCCGAGCCCCGCCACGATCGTCTCGCGCGCGATTGACGGCCTCGCCATCTCGATGCTCAGCCGGTCGAGCGTCGCCGCGATGCCCGCCGCCCGAACGTCGACGCAGGACGCAAGCAGCGCATCCTCCAGCCCTGTGCTGAGACCGGTAAGTTCGGCGAAGCGGTCGCGATCGAAGCGCACGACGATCATCTCGCGACCGCTGAAGCCATGCGAGCGGACATGGAGCGGGACCTGCGCCGGCACGACGATCGCCGATCCGAACCGGGTGAAGCTGCGGTGCGAACGCGGCTCCCCGAAGCAGCCGATCGCGGCCTCCTCCCCCGTCCGGGTCATGTAGACGATCGACGGCTCGTCGAGCTGATGGCAGCGCTCGAACGGGCCACTGCGATCCTGCACAAGCCGTTCGACCCGCAGGTCGGGCAAGGCCATCTCGACGACGCTGCGATAGTGGCCGTCCATCCTCTTCTCCGTTTCTTCTCTACGCGTCGCTTTAACGCATATCCGTCTCTGGCTCCATCTGCGTAGCGGTTGCACGCCTCGCGCTACGCCTTAGCGTAGATCCAAGAGAGAGGAGCCACAGCGTGAACCCGATTGCCACCGAAGAACAGGCCCGTTTCGAGCGCGAGGCGCTGGCCGTCCTTGCCGACCCGCGCATGCAGCAGACCATCGAGGACCGTCGCGCCTATTGGCTCGACAAGGCCCAGCCCTCGCCCGCCATGCGCAAGGCCTTCGAATGGGCCTATCCCGAGGTCGCCTTCGGCGCGATTCTCTGGTCGCTGAACACCGATCCGCAGCGACCGGCGGTCGTCACCATCACCCGTCTCCCGCACAAGCTGGGCGACCTCGACGTGCCCGGCACGCGCTGGGGTATCGACAATCCCGACTCGGTCTACCGCGTGATCCCGATCGACGGCGCCGAGCGCTACGTCATCCGCGGCAGCGTCCCCGATCCGCGCCTGACCGAGAATTACTTCACCCTGTGGAACGCGCATATGGGCACGGTCGACGTGCTCGACGGCAAGTCGCTGGTCCTCGACGCGCAGGGCAATTTCGAGATTTTCGTCGATGCCGACGAGAAGGGCGACCGAGCGAACCATATCCGCTCTTCGCCCGAGGCGGTCGAATTCTACATCCGCGACGTCGTCGCAGACTGGGCACGCGAGCGGCCGAACATGCTGACGATCGAGCGGCTGGGTGGCGCCCCGAAGACAGCCGAGCGCAGCTTCGACCAGAAGGTGGCCGATGCGCAGGCGATGCTGATCCGCAACGTCGACAGCACGATGCGCTGGAACGCACAGGCGACGACCAAAGCCGCCAATGGCTTCGACTTCACGATCGACCGCGACAGCGACGGAGCGCTGCGCAACCAGATCTACATCATGGGCCATTTCGACCTGAAGCCCGACGAGGCGCTGGTGATCGAGGTCGGCCTCGGCGGTGCCGATTATTTCCTCGCGCCAATCACCAATATCTGGGGAACGACAAACGACATCATGTACCGCACCTCCAGCCTCAACCTGACGCAGGCGGTCCGCGACGACCAGGACAGCCTGACCTTCGTGGTCTCGGAGCGCGATCCGGGCGTGTGGAACTGGCTCGACCCTTGCGACATGCCCGAAGGCCTGCTCACCCTGCGCTGGGCCGAGTTCGCGAGCGGCCGGCCGGGCGAAGGCTTCGGCGCGCGCAGCCGCGTGGTGAAGCTCGACCGCCTGCGCGACGAATTGCCGGCGGGCACGAAATGGGTCACGCCTGAGGAGCGCCGTCAGCAGCAGGAGGAACGCGCCGCCTCCTATGCCTGGCGGATCGCGGAGTGAGCGGCATGCGTAGCTGGATCATCACCGGATGCTCGACCGGTATCGGTCGGGCCATTGCCACCCATGCCCTTGCTGTCGGCGACCGCGTCGCCGTGACCGCGCGGAAGCCGGCGGATGTGGAGGATCTCGTCGCGGCTTATCCCGACCGGGCCATCGCCCTCCCGCTCGACGTCGCCGATCCGGCACAGGTGCAGGCCGCCGTCGCCGAGACTGAGAAGCGCTTCGGCGCGATCGACGTGCTCGTGAACAATGCCGGCTATGGCTATGTCGCGTCGATCGAGGAAGGCGACGAAGCCGCCGTCAAGGCGATGTACGAGGTCAACCTGTTCGGCGCGATCAGGATGATGCAGGCGGTGCTGCCCGGCATGCGCGCGCGCCGCTCAGGCCATATCATCCAGATCTCCTCGCTCGCAGGCCGGATCAGCAACCCGGCGACCGGCTATTATTCGGGCTCGAAGTTCGCGCTGGAAGCCATTTCCGAGGCGCTGTCGCGCGAAGTGGAAGGTCTCGGCATCCGCGTCTGCTCGATCGCGGCTGGCATGTTCCGGACCGATTTCTCCGGCCGCTCGCTCAAGACGGGCGAGTCGGGGGTCGCCGATTATGACGACGGCGTCCACGCCCGGATGCAGCTGGTGAAGTCGGTCGACGGGCGGCAGCCCGGCGATCCCGCCAAACTTGCCGCCCTCGTGGCGGCTGTGGCCGACATGCCTTCTCCGCCCCGCCAGTTGATCGCCGGGCCGGACGCCTATGCGGCCGTCTGCGCGCGTATGGACGAGGTGCGCGCGGCGATGGAAAGGCATCGCGACCTCAGCTGCGGGACCAATTTCGACAACTGAAAAGGCCGCCGCCGAGAGAAGCGCGCGACGCATCTCCGGTGGCGTTCTGCCTCTAGCCAAGCGCGCGATCCTGCTTTAGCGTCTGCGCACGCAATATAAGCATAGATTACGCAAATGGAGGGGTTCGTGGCCTATACGCTACAGCAACTGTCGGACCTTGAGGATATCCGCACGGTAAAGCATCGCTATTTCCGGTCGATCGATACGGCCGATCAGGCGGTGCTCGAGACGCTCTTCACCGACGACGTGTCGGTCGAATATCGCGGCGGCGGCTATTTCGTGCAGTTCGAAGGCGCGGCCGAGATGGTCGACTTCCTGATGAACAGCTTCAACGCGACCGCGGTCGCCATGCACCATGGCCACATGCCCGATATCACCTTGATCGGCGACGACGAGGCCGAGGGCATCTGGTATCTCGAAGACATCTTCATTTCGCTCGAGCGCAAGGATGTGACGACCGGGACCGCGATCTACCGCGACCGCTATCGCCGCGTCGACGGCCAGTGGAAGATCGCCCGCACCGAATATGACCGCATCATGGAGGTGGTTCAGCCGCTCACCGATGCGATGCAGATCACCGTGCATCATCTGGGCAAGGTCGGCCGCAAGCTCGAGGATTGCAGCGACATCAGCCACCTGATCACCTGGTACGACAAGGCCGCCTGAGACGCGGTTCCGCAGGCATCGGCCCGCTGCCCGACGGCAGAAAGGGGCCCTGCCTGCTGCTTCATAGAAAAGGGGAGAATGAAGACATGGCAGGACAGTTCGAGGGCAAGGTCGCGCTCGTCACGGGTGCCGGCGGCGGCATCGGCCGCGCCACCGCGATCGCCTTTGCCCGCGAAGGCGCGAAGGTCGTTGTCGCCGACCTTCCGGGGCCCGGCGGAGACCAGACCGTCGCGATGATCAAGGATGCGGGCGGCGAGGCGAGCTTCATCGCAACCGACGTTTCGGACGAGCAGGCCGTCGCGGCGCTCGTCGAAGGCACCGTTACCGCTTATGGCCGGCTCGACATCGCGTTCAACAATGCGGGCGTCAATTTCGACGCCGACATCTGGGACAATGTCGACGCCTTCGACAAGTCGATCGCGATCAACCTGACCGGCGTCGCTTCCTGCATCCGCCACGAGGTGCGGCAGATGCTCAAGCAGGGCGGCGGCGGCGCGATCGTCAACACCGCCTCGATCAACGGCATCGTCGGCTCGCCGCAGCCGGGCTATGTCGGGTCCAAGCATGGCGTGGTCGGGCTCACTCGCTCGGCGGCGCTGGCCTTCGCCAAGGACGGCATCCGCGTCAACGCGGTCTGCCCCGGCGTGGTGCGCACGCCGATGACCGAGAAGTTCGACAACAATCCCCAGATCAAGGCCGTGATCGAGCAGATGACCCCGCTCGGTCGCTTTGCACAGCCCGAGGAAATCGCCTCGGCCGTGCTGTTCCTCAGCTCCGAAGCCGCCAGCTTCGTGACGGGTCACCCTCTCGTCGTGGACGGGGGCGCAACCGCGATGTGAGGGCGGGCGGCGCCGTCGGTTCGGGGGAATCGACGGCGCCCCCTTTTCAGGCTTCCGATAATATCAGGCCGCTCGTCGGCACCCCCGTACCCGCCGTCACCAGCACATGGCCCGGCCCGGCCACCTGGTTGACCGACGTGCCGCGCACCTGACGCACCGCCTCGGCGATACCGTTCATCCCGTGGATATAGGCCTCGCCCAGTTGCCCGCCATTGGTGTTGACCGGCAGGCGGCCGCCGATCTCGATCCCTTCCTGAGCGATGAAATGCCGCGCCTGACCGCGCCCGGCGAAGCCGAACGCTTCGAGCTGCGGCAGCACGAAGGGCGAGAAATGATCGTAGAGGATCGCGGTGCGGATATCGTCCGGCCCCATCCCCGCCTGCGCGTAGAGCTGCTCGGCGACGAGATCCATCTCCGACAGCCGTGCAATGTCCGGCCGATAATAGCTGGTCATCATCTGCTGGTCGTCGGCTGCACCCTGCGCGGCCGCACGAATGATCGCGGGCGGCTGCTTCAGCTTCGCCGCGCGCTCAGCGCTCGTCACGACGATCGCTACCGCACCGTCCGATTCCTGGCAGCAGTCGAGCAGGTGGAGCGGCTCGACGATCCAACGTGAAGCCTGATGATCGTCCAGGCTAATCGGCTGCTGGTAGAACCAGGCAGCCGGATTATTGGCGGCATGGCGACGGCAGGCGACCGACACTCGCCCGAAATCCTCGGACGTCGCTCCCGTCTCGTACATGTAGCGCTGCGCCGACATCGCCACCCACGACGCCGGGGAGATCAGCCCGAACGGGACATAATAGCCATAATGGGCCGATTCCGCGTTGGGCACGGGCGGGGGCGTGTAGCCGGTGCCGAAGCGATATTGCGACCGCTCGTTCATCGCACGATAGCAGACGACGACCTCGGCGACGCCGGTTGCGACCGCCATCGCCGCCTGCATGATCGGCGCGCAGGCGGCACCCCCGCCATAATGGACGCGGCTGAAAAATTTGAGCTGCCGGCCGCCGATGTTGCGGAAGACTTCGATCTCCGGATTATTATCCATCGTATAGGTGCTGAGGCCGTCGACCTCGGCACGATCGATTCCGGCATCCTCGAGCGCGGTCAGGATCGCCTCGACCGCAAGCCGGAGTTCAGAACGACCACTGTTCTTGGAGAATTCGGTGGCGCCGATCCCAACGATCGCCGCCTTGCCTGCCAGCCCGCTCATGCCTCGGCGCCCATGTGCAATGTGACCGTGGCGGAGACATGCTCACCGATCTGGTTGCGCCCGCTGACCTTCACATCGACCTCACGCCCCTCGACGCGCGCCACCTCGCCGGTCAGGCGCATCGTGTCGCCGACGAAATTGGGCGCCCCCAGCCGGATTTCGACCGAGGCGACGCGCGCAGAAGGGCCGCTCCAGTCGGACACATAGCGCTGCACCAGACCATTGGTGGTCAGGATATTCATGAAGATGTCGGGCACCCCGGTCGCCTGCGCGGCGGCCTTGTCATGGTGGACATTCTCATAGTCGTTGGTCGCGATCGCGCCCGCGACGATCGCCGAGGCGGTGATCGGAAAGGCTAGTTCGGGCAGCGCCTGCCCCACGGCGATGGTCTTCATGCAAGTGCCTCCGTCTGACCCGAGGCCACAGCCGCGCCGATCGCGGCAACCATCGGCTGGGCACCGCCCAGCGTCTCGCCGATGGCAATGGCATCGAGAAAATAGCGGTGGATCGGATAGGTCACGTCGGCGCCCATGCCGCCGTGGAGATGCTGCGCACTGTGGACGACGCGGTGCCCCCCGATCGCCGCCCAATATTTGGCGGTCGCGATATCCGCCGCCTGCGGCCGGCCCTGATCGATCTGCCACGCGGCGAGCAGCGCAGTCGAACGCATCGCCTCGACGTCGATGAAGCCGTCGGCCGCGCGCTGCTGCACCGCCTGCATCGATCCGAGCGGCTTGCCGAACTGGATGCGGCCACTCGAATAGGCGGCGGTGCGCTTGAGCGCCTCGGTCGCGACGCCGACCTGGCGCAGCGATAAAGCGACCTGCGCGCGCTGGACTAGCGCTGTGACGATCGCACCGCCCTCCTCCACGGTCCCGACAACCGCGTTGCCGGACAGCGGCGTGCCGGCAAAGCTGACCATCGCCTGCGGCTCGCCATTGGTCGAGCGCTGCCCCTCGATCTTCATTCCCTTCGCGTTCCGCTCGACGAGGAAAAGCGCCGGCCCGGTGTCCGTCCGCGCGGTGACCAGCAGTGCCTGCGCCTGCTCGCCGTAGGGAACCGCGACCTTGACCCCATCGAGGCGCCAGCCATTGCCGTCGGCTGTCGCCGTAATACCCGGTGCTGTCGGATCGACGCCGCCGACCTCATCGATCGCTACGGACAGCAGCGCCTCGCCCGACAACAGGCGCGGAAGCCATGCCCATTGGCCGACAGTGCCATGTGCATCGAGCGCCCATCCCGCGAGCAGGGTTGGGATCAATGGAATAGGAGCAAGCGTGCGGCCCTGCTCTTCGAGTAGCAGGCCGAGGTCGATCATGCCGAGCCCCATGCCGCCCGCTGCTTCGGACAGGCCCAGCCCTAGCAGGCCGGCCTCGGCGAGCGTCTTCCAAAGCTTCTCGTCATAGGGCCGGCCGCTATCGGCGAAGGCGCGCAAAGCGTCATCGCCGGTGGCATCGTCGAGGATGCGCGCGGCGAGGTCGCGCAACGCCACCTGATCGTCGGAAAGGGTGAAATCCATGATATCCTCAGGCGAAACGGAAGGCGGGGAGCAGATAGCCGGGTTCGACCTCGACGAAGTCGGCGACGACCGGGCGGCCGATCGCAATATCCTCGGGCCGGGCGTCGATCATGTTGGCGACCATACGGACGCCTTCCTCGAGTTCGACGAGCACGATCGGCAGCGGATAATCATATCCGGGCAGGCGCGGCTGGTGCATCACCACGAAGCTGTGGATGGTGCCCCGGCCGCTCGCCTCGACGATCTCGAAATCGAGCGAACCCGACACCGGGTCCATCGGCCCCGGCGGATGTCGGAGCCGGCCCTCACACGACTGGAAGAGCAATTTTCGCTGGGCGATCCCATCCCAGAAGAAGGCGTTGTCGTGCGTGATCGCCGGGCGCGGATGCGGCCAGGCCTTGGCTTCGCCATCGGCCGGCGCGGCGGCCTTGGGCTGGGCGAGGTTCGGCTTGAATTTGAGCACACGGAAGGTCATCCGGCCGACCGGTTCGCCATCGACGGTGAAGTCGTAAGCGAGCGTCACGAAGTGGCCGATTCCGAGCGCCGTGCGCTTCTCGTCGGACACGTCGGCCACGGTGGGGGTGGAGGTGACGACATCGCCGATCCGCAGATAGCGGTGATAGTCCTGCCGGACATTGGTCGCGACCACGCCGGTATAGCCCGCTGCGTCGAACAGCGCGAGGACGGCCATATTCTCCTCGGCGGTCCGCCCGCCGGGGCGATAGGGCGCCATCGCCCACACATCGAGCATGGCGGGCGGCGCGACGATGCCCGGATGGCCGGCGGCGATGGCGGCGGCCTCGTCGAGATAGATGGGATTGGTCTCGCCCATCGCCTCGCACCAGCGGCGGATCATCGGCAGGTTGACCGCGTCGCGCGCCACGGCGGGTTTGTTGGCGGGGCGCCCGACCCACTGGCGCGCCTGTTCGAGAAGCTCGCTCATCAGCGCGCTCCCCGGGGCATGCCGAGCCCGATCTGCGCTACCATGTCACGCAGCACCTCGGCAGTACCGCCGCCGAAGGTGTTGATCTGGCATTTGCGATATTCGCGCTCGATGCGTCCGCGCAGCACCGCGCCGGGCGATCCATCGCGGATCAGACCGACGGGCCCCAATATGTCGAGCAACAGCCGCATGACCTTGATCATCGCTTCGGTGCCGAACACCTTGAGCCCCGAAGCGAGATCGGCGCGGGTCGAGCCCTGCGCCACTTCGGCTGCCACACGATTGCCCATCACGCCCACGGCGCGCAGCAGCGCATAGGATTCGCCGAGCGCCGACTGGACCCAGGGCACGTCGATCAGGCGACCGGCCCCCGAAGGCGTTTCGCGCGCCCAGGCGACGACCTCGTCGAAACAGCCATTGCCGGTATAGGTGAGCGCGGCGAGGCCGATGCGTTCGTGGTTCAACTGCTCAGCAATCAACCGCCAGCCGCCGTTCACTTCGCCGATCACCATGTCGGCGGGAACGCGGACGTCCTCATAATAGGTCACGTTGGTGCGGAAGCCGCCTACCGTCCAGATCGGGGAGACCGAAAAACCGGGAAGCGACGTATCCATCATCAGGATGGTGATCCCCTTGTGCGGCGGAGCATCGGGGTCGGTGCGCACCGCGAGGAAGACATAGTCAGCCCCCTCCGCGCCGCTGGTGAAGATCTTCTGGCCGTTGATCACATAATCGTCGCCGTCGCGCACGGCCTTGGTCTTCAGCGCCGCCAGATCGGTGCCGGCGCCCGGCTCCGAATAGCCGATCGCGAAGATCAGGTCCCCGCTGGCGATGCGTGGCAGGATGTCGCGCTTCTGCTTCTCGGTGCCCAGCCGCATCAGCGCAGGGCCGACCGTGTTGACCGTCACGAAAGGAAAGGGCGCCTCAGCGAGCACCAGTTCCTCGAGCAGGATCTTCTGGGTCAGCGGATCGAGGCCGCGACCGCCATATTCGACCGGCCAGCCGGGGGTCAGCCAGCCGTCGGCACCCATCCGCCGGATGATCTGGCGATAGACGGGGCCGCTTTCGGCGTTGACCGTGGCGGCACGTACCTCGGGCGTCATCAGCCCGTCGAGATAGGCGCGGAACTCGGCCCGCAGCGCCTGCTGCTCGGGCGTGAACTCAACGTGCATGGGGGGATGCTCCTGCAAAGGGAGGGATATCGAGCCGCGCGAGCGCATCGGGCGTCAGCGGCACATAGGTGCGGGCCTGGGGATCGGCGACGTAAAGAGGGTCACCCTTCGCCAGTGCGGGGTCATAGCCTTCGCGCTGCAGGTCGACCTTGCGCAGCTTGAAGGTGGTGGTCATGTCGGCCGTGTCGGACAGCCTGACGAACAGCGGCATCGCATAGCTCGCCAGCCGCTCGGCGGCGAAGGCGTAGAAGGCTTCCGGTGCGAAGGCTTGGCCCTCGGGATAGGTCAGCGCGACCATGCCCGCCCGGCCCTCGGTCCCCGGCACTGCGACGCCATAGACGTTGACGATCGACGGGCCGGGGAAACCCGACAGCACGGTCTCGACCTCGGCGGTGGAGACATTCTCGCTTTTCCAGCGATAGGTGTCGCCGACGCGATCGACGAAGAAGAAATAGTCGTCCTCGTCGAAGCGGACGAGGTCGCCCGAGCGGAACCAGCGGTCGCCCTCGCGGAACAGGTTGCGGAGCAGCTTCGCCTCGGTCGCCTCCGCTGAGGTATAGCCCTCGAAGAAACCGCCGACGCCGGTCCCGTCGAGCACCTCGGCGACCAGTTCGCCGACTTCGTGCGGGCGCGCTTCGACATAATTCCCGTCGGCATCGCGGACATGCTCGCCTGCGGCCACGTCCCATTTGAGGATGCGGATATTGGTCGCCTTGGGATAGGGCAGCCGCCCGACCGACCCCGGCCGGCCGTCGACATTGGTGATCCCGTAGTTGGCCTCGGTCGACCCCAGCCCCTCAATGATCGTCTCGACGCCGAAGCGTTCGGAGAAGGCGGTCCAGACATCCGGCTTTAGCCCTGCGCCGGTCATCACGCGCAGGCTGTGATCACGGTCTTCGGGCGATGGCGGCGATGCCATCAGGTAGCGGACGATCTCACCGATATAATAGGTCGCGGTGATGCGATGCCGCCGCACATCCTGCCAGAAGCCCGAACGGCTGAACTTGCGGCGCAGCACGAAGGGACGACCGGTGGCCAGCGCCACCGAGGGCACCACCATGCCGCCCGCCCCATGATAAAGCGGCAGGACGCAGTAGAAGACGTCCCCGGCACCGAATTCCATCAGGCCGGTCATCATCTCGCCTGCGTTCAGGAAGCGCATGTGGCTCATCCGCGCGGCCTTGGGCAGGCCGGTCGTGCCCGAGGTGAAGATCAGGTAGAGCGGATCGGCCATCACCACGCCTGCCCGTTTGCTGCGCGGCGGATTGGCATCGGATGTCGCCGCCATTTCCGCGTCGAGATCGCGCCAGGCCTGCCCGCTGCGATCCGCGCCTGTCTCCGACTGCTCGAAGACCAGCGCCGGCAGGCTATCGGTCGGCATGCGGGCCACGGTCTCGGCCAGTTCCGACCCCACGATCAGCCCCTTGGCGTCGACCTGGCGGAGCGCGTGGGCGAGGACGTCGCCGGTCGCGCTGGTGTTGAGCAGCGCGGTGACCACCCCGATCTTAGACAGTCCGAGCCAGATCATAACGAACTCGGGCCGATTGAGCATCAACAGGGCGACGACATCGCCATTCTTGAGGCCGGCTGCCGATGCCGCATGGGCGACGCGGTTCGCGCGGCGGTTCATCTCGGCAAAGCTTATCGACTGCTCTTCGAACAGGATGAAAGGCGTGTCGGCCGCATCGACCGCGCGCTCCTCCAGCCGGTCGGCGACGCTGTAATCCATGTCACGCGCGAAACCCGCGACGCGCTGATAGCCGCGCATCAGCCGCGCCATGCTCTCCTCGCGGCTGGGGACGACGAATTCCTTCATGCAATGGGCTCCGGCAGCGTATCGAGAAAGGTCAGGAGGGCGCCGAGGAAGGCATCATTATCGTCGCCCGCGACCATGTGGTGCGCGCCAGCGATCGGTACGACTTGGGCGTCGGGCAGCATTGCGCGAAAACGCGCCGCACCTGCCTCGGAGACGATCTCGCTCGCGGTGCCGTGGACGAGCAGCAGAGGGCTGCGCACCGCCTGCGCGGCGGCGGACAGGCGGCGGTTGATATCGTCCATGTCCCATTTGGCGTTGGGACGGACGAAGGCCGGATCCCAATGCCAGTACCAGCGCCCGTCATCTCGCTGGCGCAAATTACGCGAAAGGCCGTCGAGTCGATCGGGACGCGGCCGGTGCGGCAGATAGGCGGCGATCGCGTCGGCGGCCTCGTCGAGCGTGTCGAAGCCACCATCGGTGCCGCGCATGAAGCCGACGACCTGCTCGCCGCCCTTCTTCTCCATCCAGGGCACGATATCGACGAGCACGATGCCCGCGACCTCGGCCTGCGGAGCCTCTCCCGCTGCGAGCAGCGAAGCGAGCCCGCCGAGCGATGCGCCGACGAGAATGGGGGGCGCGTCGAGACTGTCGATCACGCGACGCAAATCCTCACCGAAGCGATCGAGCAGATAGTCGCCATCCTCCGACCAGGCGCTCTCGCCATGCCCACGCTGATCGACCGCGATCGCGCGATATCCGGCGCGGGCGAGCGCCGCGACGGCGTTGCGCCAGGAACCGCGCGTCTGCCCGCCGCCATGCAGCAGGATGACGGGCTGGCCGTCGGACGGGCCGGCGACGTCTGCCGCCAGCGCGATGCCATCGGCACCCTCCAGCCGGATCGGAGTCAGTTCCATTCGGCCGATGCCGCCGCGGTGTCGGCGATGCGCACACCACGGATTCCGAGATGCTCACGCGCATCCTCCGGGGTCATGTGGAAGACCTCTTCGTAGCGCATCAGGTAGATCGGATCGGACTCGCGTCCGACCTTGGCGCCACGCTCCATCGCGTCGAGGACGGTCAGCCAGGTCTGCGGATAGTGGAGCACCGCGCGGGTGATGATCCGGGTCGATCCGAGGATCGAGAAGACCGACAGCTCGCCCGCCAGTTCGGGGCTCAGATGTACGAACAGGTTCGCGAGGCGCATATAATAGGGCACGACCTCACCGATGAAATCGAAGCCGCCGCCGCCGAGGATATGCTCGAGGTCGTGCTGCTGCCCGGCGCGGAAATTGAAATATTCATAGTCGTTGCGCGCCTTGACCGGCGGCACGATGTCGACCTGGAGGTCGTTGTCGACCAGCTGGCGATAGAAGATGTTGCCGACCGTGCCGGGCGCATATTGAGCGAGATCGTCGCGCTGGAAGGTCGAGGCATAGCCCTCCTCGAACCAGGCATCGAGCGCGGCATTCTTCTGCCGCTCCTCGGCGAACAGCGCGTTGATATGGTCGATGTCCTGGATCTGGCGCAGCAGCAGCACCAGCTGGATCGAGTCCGACGGGGTCGGCACGTCGGGGCCGTTCCGGCGCAGCATATGCGTCGACACCCAATCGCGCAGGCGAGAGTCGTTGAGATATTTCGATGAACTGATCAGCGTGCTGCTGTCGGTCGAGAGCGGCACGATCCCCTTCATCAGATAGCTATAGTCGTTCATGCCAATGTCTCCGCATGGAGGGTCGCCGCGAGCGAGCGCGGCACTGCGACGGGAAAGCGCATGATGAGCTGCGCCATGCTCTTGGCGGCCGGATCGACCCCGGCCCCGCTCAAAATGCCGCCGCCCAGGCAGCCATGGATGACGAAGTTAAGCGCCGAGAAGCCGGGCACGGCATAGCGGTCGACCCGGGGCAAGCTGCCGTCAGGCGAGAAGTGGCGATACCATTCGCCGACCGTCTCGGGCGTCATGGCGGCGGCAATCCAGCCGATCCAGTCGGGATTGCGCGCGATCACCGCGACGTTGAACAGGCTCCCCTTGTCACCGCTGCGTCCCCAGGCAAGGTCGATCAGGTCGACCGTCGCCATGTCCTCTTCAGGTGCGGCGGAAGCGACAACCGGCGCAGAGATTTCACTCGTCCTACCGGGAGCGATGGGAACCGGCCAGCTCTCGCCGCCCATCGTCACGATCGGAGTCACCGTCTCGCGCGGTAGCAGGAAGCCGAAGAGCCCGGTCAGCGGTTGCACCGTCGTCGCAAGATTGATGCTGGTGCCTACCGACATCGTCGTGATGCCTGAGGCCTGCTCGCGTGCAAACATGCCCGCGCCCTCGACCATCGGGTGGTCGACGGTCAGCTTGAGCACCACCTCGCGCGCGCCGGAGATGCGAGCATGCGGGCCATAGCTCGCCTCTTCGCCGATCACGACGACCGAGGTGCCGCTGAAGTCGGGCAGGTTGCGCGCGCGCAGCAGGCTGCGGCCGCGTTCGATCAGCGCCTGTCCCTGCCGCCGGGCCTTGTCCCCGGCTCGCTCGCCGATGATCGGGGTGAGCCCGGTGGTCCGCCAGCCCATGTCGAAGGTAACACTGGCCTTGAGCCACGGCGTCGGCGGCCGCCCGCGCGCGCCGCTGACATGCACGCGATCGGGGCCGAGTCGTTCGAGCCGCACCGCGCTGAAATCGCAAGACACGTCAGCGACGACATAGTCTGCCGGGTTGCTAACCTCGTAGAGCAGTTGCTCGGCAACAGTCCCGACCGAGACCAGCCCGCCGGTACCCTCGGGCTTGGTCAGGATCATACTGCCGTCCGACGCAACCTCGCCGATCGGGAAGCCGATCGCTTCCCAACCCTCGACGGTCTCCCAGTCGGTGAAGGTGCCGCCCGTGACTTGGGTGCTGCATTCGAGCAGATGCCCCGCCAGCGTTCCCGCTGCGAGCTTTTCATAGTCGTCCGACTGCCAGCCGAACTCGTGGACCAGCGCGCCGAGCACGATCGCCGAGTCGACCACGCGCCCAGTGATGACGATATCGGCACCGCGCGCCAGAGCCTCCGCGATCGGGAAAGCGCCTAGATAGGCGTTGGCGGTCAGCACCTTCTCGGGAAAGGCGGCGCCGGTGAACATGTCGCGCACGCCCGAGGCCCGCAATTCCTCGACCCAGTCGATAAGTTCGTCGCCGGTTACCGCAGCGACTTTCAGCGAAAGGCCCTCGGCTGCGATCTTCTCCTCGACCGCCCGCGCCAGGCCAAGCGGGTCGAGCGCGCCAGCATTGGCTATAATCTTGATGCCCTGCCGCGCAATCTCGTGCAGATGCGGGCCGACATGGACCGTCAGGAAGTCCGGGGGATAAAGGACCGGCGGTGTCGCCTGACGCGAGCGGCCGAACATGCCCATGCTCGCCTCGGCCAGATAGTCGAAGATGATGTAGTCGAGCCCGCCGGCGGCCAGCAATTGGGGCACGCCCAGCGCGCTGTCGGCGAAATAGGCCGACCCGCCACCAATTCTGATCCTGCGCTCTGCGTCTGTCTTATCGGTCACGCGCGTCCCTTCTCCTGTGTGGACATAATCACGGTGGAGGGGACGCTGCGACAGGCGCGCCTGTATCGATCTCGGCGCCGATGTTCCGATCCGTGCAGATCAGTCGGTCGTCACTTCCGATCGGAAGCGGCCCGGCGTCGTCCCCGTTGCCTTGCGAAAGGCCAGTGTGAAGCTGCTCGCCCCGCTGAAGCCGAGCGTGGCGGCAATCTGCTTCAAAGGCATGTCGGTCTCGCGCAGCATGGCCTGCGCGCGCGACAGCCGCATCTCCTCGACGAACCGATGGACGGTGCGGCCGGTCGTCGCGCGGAACACGCGGGCGAAATGGCTAGGGCTGACTTCAACCAGCTCGGCCAGCTCGGCGATGGTCAGTCGCTCCCCCGACGACGCCGCGACGCGATCCTCGATTCGGCGCAGCTGCCAGGTCGCCAGCCTGCCTCGCGCTGCCGCGCCCTCGGACACGGAGCGTCGGAAATAGCGGGCGAGGTCGATCGCGAGCGTGGTGGCCAGAGCATCGATCAGCACATCGGATCCGAAGCCGGGGGACAATGCTTCCGCCGCCATCCGCTCCATCGCCGCGCGCACCCGCACGTCGCGAACGTCGCCGCAGAGCGCCAGCTGCCGCCGGTCGGTCGGATCGAAGTCCGCCGGCAGCCAGCCTGCTGCCGAGCTGCAGACCGACAGGCGACGATCGCCACCCGGCCCCGTTGCGCTGATCGCGGCGCCCGCCGGAATCACCATCATGCCCCCCAGCGGCAGAACCGAACTGCTCGCCTCCGCAGACCGGAAGATACCCGCCGAACCCCGCGCAGGATTTTCACACAATACGACGAGATCGCGTCCCGGCGCGCGTGTGTCGCGCGACGGGCTTTCGTAACGATAGGTGTAGACGTGCACCCGCGTCCGGTCGGTGCGGAGCTCGCCGTCAGTCCGGGCGCGTCGCATAATGCCTCTCCATCGGTCTGGTGCCGGGCCAGGCAAGCCTAGACGAGGGCGGGCGGCATAACCAGCATGTTCGCATCTATGCGTACCAATGACTCCCCATTTTTACGCAGGATGGGCCCGTCCCTACCCCAGATGCAAACGAATGCTGCGGCGCTTTGGGGTAAAAATGTCACATTATGCGCATTATTTATAATTTTGAGATACGCATTCCGGATTGACTTTGATCATTTTCGAGACTTATGCGTCGCGACGATACAGAAGCGCCGGACCATGAGCCGGGATCCGAGGGGACGTTAAATGTCGCATCATAAAGTTCGTTTCGCCACGCGCTGCGCCGTTATCGCGCTGGCCTTCTCCGCCATTTCCGCCCATGCCCAGACCACTCCGGTCGAGGATGGTGTCGGCGAAGGCATCCAGGACATCGTCGTCACCGCGCGTCGCCAGTCCGAGTCGCTTCAGAAAACCCCGATCTCGATCACCGCGCTGGACAGCCGCGCACTCGAGAAGATCAACATCCAAGCGGTCGACAAGCTCGGCCAGGTCGCGCCGAACCTCGTGATCAGCCAGCAGTCCTCCTCGCTCTCGTCCGCCTCGATCAACATTCGCGGCATCGGCCAGACCGACCCATCGCTCGGCCTCGACACGGCTGTCGGCATCTATCTCGACGGCGTCTATGTGGCGCGCAGCGCCGGCTCCATATTCGATCTCGTCGACATCGAACGGATCGAGGTGCTGCGCGGCCCTCAGGGCACGCTGTTCGGCCGCAACACCACCGGCGGCGCAATCCAGATCGTGTCGAAGAAACCCTCTGACGTGTTCGGCGCCACCCTGCGCGCCGGCTACGGCACGCGCAACAACTGGTTCGGACGCGGACGAGTCGACACCGGCGAGTTCGGCGACTCCGGCATCTCGGCAGCGGTCAGCTATTATCATCGCCAGCGCGACGGCTATTTCGACAATTTCCTGACGCCGCGCAGCAAGGATCCGGGCTCGCTCAACGTCGACGCCTTCACCGTGGCACTGTCGGGCGACTTCGGCCCGCTGCAGGTCGACTATGGCTTCGACTATGACGACCGCACCGGCGCACCCGCCTTCCACCAGACGGTGGCACTGAGCCCCGACGCTCAGACCTATTACAGCCGCTCGCCCAATTATGGCGGTCCGGCTCTGCAGTTCGTGGGATCGGACACGCGCCTGAACCGTGGGCTTCAGCAGCCCGGCGGCCCCGGCAACGACTATACCTCGCACACGCGCAGCCAGGGCCATACGCTGACGCTCTCCTACGAGGCTTCGGACGCGATCACGATCAAGTCGATCACCGGCTATCGCAAGCTGCTGCTGGAAAACGTGCTCGGCCTCAGCGGGCAAGGCGATCTCAAGGGCCTCGTCCTCGACTTCACCTCACCGACGCTGACCTCGGTGCAGTCGGTCACGCCCTATAACGGCTATAACAGCCCGCAGAAGCAGAAGCAGTTCTCCGAAGAGCTTCAGCTGCTCGGCAAGGCAGGCGACTTCAGCTATGTGCTCGGCGCCTATTATTTCCGTGAGAAGGTGTCGGAGAACAACAACCAGAATCTGACGCTGGTGCTGTCGCCCTTCGCCCTGCCCTTCCTCGGCTTCCCGACCGCCGTACAGGACGCGCTGGTCGGCCAGGGCATCGACCTGATCGGCCTCAATCTCTCGCCGATCGCGCGCTATTCGCAGGTCTCGAAATCCTATGCCGCTTTCGGTCAGGTCAGCTGGAAGCCGCAGTCGCTCGACGAGCGGTTCGAGCTGACCGGCGGCATCCGCTACACCGAAGACCGCAAGAACATCTTCCTGCAGAACCTCTCGAACGGTGTGTCTAGCGTCATCGGACCGCCGCGCGGCAGCGTGAAGTACACCAACACCTCGTTCCTGGGTTCGGCCAGCTATCAGCTGAGCAACGACGCGCTGGTTTATGCCAAGGTTTCGACCGGCTATAAATCGGGCGGCTTCAACCCGCGTGCCGATACGCTGAACAGCTTTGCTCCGGAAAAGCTCGTGTCCTATGAGGCGGGCGCCAAGCTCGATCTGCTCGATCGGCGCCTCCGCATCAACGGCGCGGCCTTCCTGAGCAAATATGACGATCTGCAGGTTCCGCAGTTCGCGGCCGGCAGCGGTGGCGCATCGACCCTCCTGGTCAACGCAGGCAAGGCCGAGTTCAAGGGTGTCGAGTTGGAAGTGACGGCGCTTCCCGCGCGGGGCCTGACCCTCTCGGGATCGCTCGGCTACACCGATCCGAAATATAAGAGCTTCCTGTTCCTCAACCCGAACACCAACACGATCAGCGACATCGCCAGCACGGCGCGCTTCCCGAACGTCGCCAAGTTCAACTCGAACGTCGCGGTCGATTATGTGTTCGAACCGATGGCGATCGGCACCCTCTCGGCGCGGGTGTCCTACGCCTATCGCAGCCACATCTATTTCTATCCGAACGACGCGGTGAACCCGTTCCAGCAGCAGGTGGACTCGCCTGCCACCAACACGGTCGATGCACGCATCGCGCTCAGCGACATCGCGCTGGGCAGTGCGGCCAAGGGCGAATTGTCGCTGGTCGGCGAGAATCTCCTCAACGAGGATCAGGTTCTCTACGGCATCGACTTCGGCTCGCTCGGCTTCGGCGGAAAGATCTACAGCGAACCGCGCCGCGTGTCGGTCGAGTTCAAGATCAGCTTCTGATAGCGGCATGATCTCCACCGCCACCAATGCGGTCATCACAGGTGCGGCGAGCGGGATAGGCCTCGGCCTGGCCCGCGAAGCCGCCCGGCGGGGCCTCCGCCTGATCCTCGCCGACCGCGATTCCGACGCCTTGGCGGCCGCGACCGCCGAGCTCCCCGACGCGCTGGCCGTGCCGACCGACGTCACCGATCGGGCGGCGGTCGACAAGCTCGCCGACATCGCGTTCGAGCGTTTCGGACGGGTCGACCTGCTGTTCAACAATGCCGGTATCATGGCGACCGGCTTCAGCTGGGAAATCGAGCCTGCGCGCTGGGACGCGTCGCTGGCCGTCAATGTCGGCGGCGTGCTCAACGGCATTCGCAGCTTCGTGCCGCGCATGCTCAAGGCGAATGTCCCGGCTCGGATCGTGAACACGGCATCGGTGGGCGGCTTCAATCCCAGCCCGTTGATGGCGCCCTACAGCGCCACGAAGTTCGCGGTGGTCTCGATCACGGAATCGCTCAAGGTCGAACTCGACATGCTGTCCGCGCCGATTGCGGTCAGCCTGCTCGCACCGGGTCCGGTTCGCTCGGCGATCTTCGACGATCCGTTTAGCGGTAACATCCATCCGGCGACCCAGAAATTCGTCGATGCCCTTCGCACCATGATCGGCCAACATGGCATGGATCCGGAGCCCTTCGCGGCCGCCGTCTTCGACGCGATCGAGCGTGGCGACTACTGGATCGTGCCGCAGCCAGAGGCACTGGACCCGATGCTCGAACAGCGGCACAAGATGATCGCCGAACGGGCGCAACCGCGGTTCGATTTCTTCTCCTGACCTGATTTCAGGTCACTGGCGCTCTGCGTAGAATATCATTTGATACGCTACGCAGAGCGTTGCTTTATCCCGCCGATTCTGACATTATTCGCGGACAATATAAGCAACCCAAGGGAGGGGAAGTTGACCATCGCATCCAAGCTCCTTCGCGCGTCCGTCATCGCTCTGGCAGCAGCCGCGCTCGCGCCGCTCCACGCGCAGTCGGCGCCTGCCGCCGATGAAGCGGCCAGCAATGACGGTCTCGAGGAAATCGTCGTCACCGCCGAACGCCGCGCCGAAAATCTCCAGCGGACCCCGATCGCAATCACCGCGCTCACAGCCAACGCTCTCCAGGCGTCGGGCATCACCGATCTGCGCGGCGTGGTGCAAGCAGCGCCGAGCCTCTATTTCGCACCCTATCCCAGCTCGTCCACGACGCTGGTTCTGTTCATGCGCGGCCAGGGCATCGGCGATCCCAACCTGATCACCAAGGATGGCGGCGTCGGCCTTTATGTCGACGGCATCTATCAGTCGCGCCCGCAGGCCTCGACCTTCGACCTTGCCGACGTCGAGCGGGTCGAAGTTCTGCGCGGCCCACAGGGGACGCTTTACGGCCGCAACACGACGGGTGGCGCAGTCAACATCATCAGCCGCAAGCCGAGCGGTGAGCTCGGTGTTCGCGGCCTCGCCTCGGCCGGCAATTATGGCTATCGGCGCGTGCTCGCCAATGTCGACCTGCCGCAGTTCGGCGACTTCAAGGTCAAGCTGACCGGCCTCTATTCGAACCGTGACGGCTGGGCGAAGAACGCCCGCAACACGGCCGGCGTGCCGAGTGCGAACGACTTTCAGGCCGACCGCAAATATGCCGTGCGTGGTGCAGTACGCTGGGAACCGACCGACACGGTCACCGTCGACTATGCGGCGGACTATAGCGACCAGCGCACGACCCCGGTCCGCTACGTTACCGAGAATGCCTTCGCGCCGCTGCTCTTCCCCGGCTACAGCTCGGACGTGAAGCAGGCCTACCGGCCCGTCTACCTACCCTACAGCCATGTGAAGTCCGACGGACAGACGCTGGTCGGCGAGTGGCAGGCGGCCGACGGGCTGACTTTGCGCTCGCTCAGCAGCTACCGCAACATCCGGGTCAAGACCTATCAGGACTATGTCGAGGCCTTCCTCGCGCCATTCTTCAGCTACGACAAGATCGGGTCGAAGACTTACACGCAGGAATTCCAGGCTGTCGGCAATTTCGACCAGTTCAAATATGTCGTGGGTGTCTATTACTTCCGTGAGAAATCGGACCATCTGCTTAACGCGGACATCGGCACGGGTACCCCGAACCAGTTGGTGTTGGTCGATCGCGTGACCAACGCCAAGTCGACCTCGAAGGCGATCTTCGGCCAGCTGACCTGGACGCCCGATTTCGCTGAGGGCAAGTTCGACGTGACGGTGGGCGGTCGCTACACCAGCGACAAGCGCACGGCCGATCGCGTCCGGACGCAGAATTTCTTCATCGGGCAGACCTCACCGCTCGTTTTCCGCGGTTTCAACGGAGCGGGCTTCACCGTGCCGCTGGGTTCGGTGGTCGGCGCGACCAACGTCAAGAACAACAAGTTCAATCCGGCGCTGACCTTGTCCTACCGCCCGGCGGACAATGTCTCGCTCTATGCGAAGGTCGTGACTGGCTACAAGGCGGGCGGCTCGAACGAAGCGTCGCCGACCTTCACCCGCACCTTCAACCCGGAGACGGTGACCAGCTGGGAAGCGGGCATCAAGACCGACCTGCTCGACCGGCGGCTGCGCTTCAACCTCGCGGGCTTCCTCGCCAAATATAAGGATTTGCAGCTCGACATCTCGGCCGACCCGGTCGACGCCTCGCTGGCCGACACGTTCAACGTCGGCCGTGCGACGGTGAAGGGCCTCGAAGCCGACCTGACCGCCGTTCCGGTCAGCGGCCTGACGCTGACGGCGAGCTACGCCTATACCGACGCCACCATCAAGAGCGTGCGGGCACCGGCCGGCTCGATCTTCGATCCGACCGTCAACCCCACGTCGCCGGTTCAGGTCGGCGACGACATCACCGGCTATTTCGTTCTGCCGTTCACGCCGAAGCACAGCGTCCGCCTATCGGGCGACTGGACGATCGCGACGATCGGTGACGGCACGCTCGCGGCGCATGCCGACTATACGTGGAAGGACAAGGTCTACACGACGGCGGGCGCAGGTCCGTCGGTTCCCTTCGGTCGCGATGCGCCGGTCAACGACAGCTATGGCATCGTCGACGCCCGTCTCTCCTACACGATCGATCGCGGCGATGGCCGCAACATCTCGATCGCGCTGTGGGGAAAGAACGTCTTCGACAAGCGCTATCCCGGCTTCGTGATCGGCTCGGGCTCGATCCTAGCCGGCTATCCGAACCAGGCGATCTCCTACGGCGATCCGGCGACCTACGGCATCGACGTCGGCTTCTCCTTCTAAGCCACCGACCGACCCAAGCCGAGGCCGGCGAGCCGCGCAACCATCGCGCGCTCGCCGGCCTCTCCTTTTTCAAGCGGCTCGAGCTCGAGTTCGAGCAGCCCGGCATAGCCAGCCGAGTCGAGCCCCACGAGGATTGACGACCAATCGAGTGATCCCGCTCCCGGTTCGACGCGGCCGGGCACATCGGCAATCTGGACATTGCCGATCAGGCCGACACAAAGAGCGATCAGTTCGACCGGATCGCGTCCATGCAACGCGACATGCCCCAGATCGAGCGCCAGGCGCACCTTCGGATGATCTGCCAGTCGAACGACCTCCAGCGCATCCTCGACCTGCTCGATCAGCAATCCGGGGGCAAAGGCCGGATGGGTTGCCTCGACGCACAACATCGGCCCGTCCGCAGGCAGGGCATCGGCGGCGCGGCGCAGATTGTCCGCCATGCTGCGCCGATCCTGCGCCGAATCTCCCATGCCGGCGGTGATGCATGTGACCGACGCGGCACCCGTGCGCACTCCCGCCGCCATCGTGCGATCAAGCGACGCGAGTGCCGACCCGTCGATCCAGGCCGGCTGGTCCCAGCGCAGCGGATCATGGACGAAAGACCCCATCGCCATGCCGTGGCGGCGAAGCTCCATGCCGATACGGTCCTGATCCGCCTCGTCCCGCAGCAGCAGATAATTGTCGAACACAGCGGCAAAGCCGAGATCGGCCATCAGCGCTATCTGATCCACAGGATCGGCAGACCCGGCCATATGCTGCAGCAGTGGCGCATCCGGCCCGCGTACGCCCAGATGTCCGGCAAAGCGCCGGCTCATGCCAGGCCGCCCACAAAGCCTAGCACGGCGGCGTTGAACGCCTCGGGCGCCTCCTGCTGGACAAGATGCCCGGCGCCTTCGATAGCGACGATGTCGGCCAGCCCCGGCACCCGGCGGCGGAGCCGCTCCTCCCAATCCGGGAAGAAACCGAAGGAGGGATCGGCGGCGCCGTAGAGCATCAATGTCGGCACGGTCACGTCGGCATCGGCCCAGGCCCGGCCGATCTCCCAATTGGCGTCGGCCGTGCGATAGGAGTTTAGCCCGCCGATCATCCGGCGGTCGAGATCGGGATGATCGTAGCGCCGGACATATTCGGCGAATTCCTCGGCGCTCAGCCAAGGCCAGGGCAGGTCAGGCGCGGGCGGCAGCGCGTCGAGATAGCCCGTGCCCTCCGACGGCAGCGCCTTCCACGCCCACAGGTCGCCCGAAGAACTCAGCGCGTGGAAGCTCCGCCGCAGATAATCGGCCAGCGCACCGCCCAGTTCGCGGTCGGCCGGACCCACAGTCTGAAAATAGTGGAAGTGCACGAAATGCGCCTTCGCCATCTCGGCGAAGCGGGCCGAGGGGGGATGGTCGGGCGACGCCATGTCGGGCCGCGGCCCCTCGCCCTCGGCGAGGCGGGGCTGGCCACCCAGCATGGCGCGCCCGGCAAGATCATAATCATAGGGGATTGTGGCGATCAGCGCCCGGACACGCTCGGGCGAACGGACTGCCATGTTCCACGCATATTGCGCTCCGAAATCCTGCCCGATGACGACGGCGTCGCGCGCACCGTAATGGTCGAGCAGCGCCGTCAGATAGTCCTGGATATGCGCGGAGTCATAGAGCGCGGGATCCGACGGCCGGTCGCTCGCGCCATAGCCGAGGCTGTCGACCGCGACGGCCCTGAAGCCCGCGCGAGCGAAGGGGAGCATCTGGTGGCGCCAGCTATAGGCGAGGCCGGGAAAGCCGTGGATCATCAGCAACAAAGGGCCGCTGCCGGCCTCCATCACGTTCAGGCTCACTCCTTCGCCGACCAATATCCTGCGTTCCTGAATCACGAGATCGCCTCGCATATCACACCCTCATCCTCTTATCCTTATCCGCTCTCGTAGCACCGAAGTTGGACAGCGCCGCAAGATGCTATACTCTGTGCAGGCGAATAAGAGGGTTCGGAGGAGTCGCGGGACGTAGCCGTGGAGACCATCCGAACGGAAGATGCCCGTAATCGCACGAGGATGGAGAGGAGAGTCCAGCATGCGCATCGACGTTCCAGCAGCCCAGGGCCATGATCCCTATGGCTATGCCACCGAGAATCTCGCGCCCGAGATCATGAAGGCGGGCGGCGCCTTCAGCTTCGCGGTCTATCGCCATTCCAAGCTGTCGCTGCGCGAGTTCGAGGGCGCCCGCGCGCGGACCGCCGAGATCAACGGCTGCACCATCTGCCAGCAGTTCCGGGCTGCGCGCGACCTGGGCGGCATGTTCTCCGGCACGGGAACGCGCGGCACCGTCGTCGACAATGGCCCCGCGCCCGACGAGGCCTTCTACGCAGCAGTCACTGAGTGGCGCACCTCGCCGATCTACAGCAACCGCGAGCGGCTGGCGATCGAGTTCGCCGAGCGCTTCGGCACCGAACCCAAGTCGCTCGCCAGCGACGAGGAATTCTGGGCCAAGGCCCGCGCCGCCTTCACCGACGCCGAGATCGCCGACCTTGCCAATTCGGTCGCAGCCTGGGTCGGCCTCGGCCGCGTCGCGCACGTCCTCGGCTTCGACGAGGTCTGCCTGCCGTTCACCGCGCAGGCCGAAGCCGCCGAATAGTCAGAGGCTTTCGACGAACTCCCGCATCAGCCGGCTGACCTCATCCGCGCGTTCGAGCTGGATGAGGTGGCCGGCCTTGGGCAGCATCTCGATGCGGCGGACGTCGGAATATTGGCGGGGGATGGCGCCCAGCGGGTCATCCCCATGCCAGGCTTCCAGATCGACGTCATTCTCGCTGCCGATGAAGAAGAAGGGCCGGCCGATCGGGCGGTGCCGCCATTCCGCCCGCTGTGACCAGCGCAGATCCATCGCCCGATACCAGTTCAGCCCGCCGGTGAAGCCGCTGCGCGCATAGTCGGCGGTGTACCATTCGAGTTCCCATTCGGAGAACCAGGCCCAGGGCAGCGGCGGCGTCTCCGGCAGCGCGTCGAGATAGGCCATCCCCGGCGGGTTCTTCCACACGTCGAGATAATGATAATCCCCTGACAGGGCGTAGAGCACCTTGCGGAGAAACTCTCGCGGGGCGGCATTCAGCGCGGTATCGGCGGGCCCGACCGGCCGGAAATAGTCGATGTGGACGAAATGCTCCTGCGCCCATTCGGCGGCCTCCGTCAGCGGCGCCTTGTCCGGCGAATCGGGATAGGCGGGATTCTCCAGCGCGATGATGGCGCGCACGCGCTGCGGACGGAGATAGGCGAGGTCGTAGATCGCGAAGACGCCGAAATCGAGCCCCGCGAAGACGGCCTGCTCCAGCCCCAGATGATCGAGCAGCCCCGTCAGGTCGCCGACGATCGCATGCACGTCATAATGGCTGTGATCTGCCGGCCCCTCGGTCTGCCCCATGCCGCGCATGTCGGGCACGATGACCCGCCAGCCCGCCGCCGCGAGCACGGGGATCTGATGCCGCCAGCTCAGCCAGATATGGGGGAAGCCGTGGCAGAGGATGATCGCGGGCCCCTCCCCCTGCTCGACCCAATGCATAGCGATCCCGTTGATCCGGGCATGGTGGTGCGTCCAGTCGGCCACATCATCTCTCCTCGATGAACCGCGCGACGATCTCGGGCGCCGCGTCGATCAGGGCTGCGACCGCCGGCTCTACGGCCAGGTCGGCGCGGTACACGATCCATATATCGGCCGCCGCAGCGGCCGCCGCCTTGCCGGGCAGGCGTTCGAGCCGGTCGTCGGCATCGCCGCTCCGGTCCCATAGCCAGGCGCGACCGAGGCCCGCCCCCACAGCATCGTGCAGAGCGGCGAGACTGTCGACCTCGACGCAATGGCTTCCCTCGGACGCCGCGTTGAGCCGTGCCCACGGCTGCGGGTTGGCGAGCATCATCGAATGGCCCCAGACGACCTGCCGTGCCGAAGCACTGCCACGCCGGGCGAAGGGCGCCTGGACGAAGGACGACACCCGCTCGCCCGACAGGTCGCGCGGCTTGGTCCGCGCGATGGCGAAGCCGATATCGGCCTGTCGCTGCTGGATCGCCGCGATCGCATCGCGCGCGCCGACGACCTCGAGCGAGACGGCCGGATGCCGGTCGAGAAAGGGGGCGAAGGCCGGCAGAAGGAGTGATGCTAGACCGGCGGTCCCGGCGACCCGCACGGGGCCGCCGATACGCTCTCCGCCCGGGGCCAGATCCTGATCGAGTCGCGCCATCGCGCGTTCCATCGCCGCCGCCGCACGCAGCACGGCACGCCCCGCTTCGGTCGGACGATAGCCGGCCGAGGTCTGCTCCCACAGCGACCGCCCCGTGGCCCGCTCCAGCCGGGCGAAGCGCCGCCCCACCGTGGTGCGGTCCATGTCGAGCTTGCGCGCGGCCGTGCTGTAATCGCCAGCGCGCACCGCCGACTGGAACACGCGAACATCATCCCACTCGATCGCCATGCCGTGCATCTTTGCACAGGCGGAGTGCGGCTTCCAGTCGAACATTGCATGATATTCTGCGGGCAAATGGCTTCCCATGGCCATGTCGACACAGGAGAGTAGATCGATGGCAACCACCGCCGAATATCGCCTCGGCTCGCACACCTTCGCGCGCGGCTGGCACATGATCGCCGACGCATCGAAGCTCGGCACCGCGCCGATGCCGGTGCGCTTCTTCGCCCGCGACATGGTGCTCTATCGCGGCGAGAGCGGCACGCCGCACCTCGTCGACGCCTATTGCCCGCACATGGGCGCGCATCTCGGCAAGAACGAGACCAGCTACATCGTGCTCGACAATGAGCGGATCGAGGGCGAGTCGATCCGCTGCCCCTTCCACGGCTGGCGCTTCGGCCCCGACGGCCGCTGCAACCACATCCCCTATTCGGACCAGAAGCCGCCGGCCGCGGCGCAGATCCAGACCTGGCACGTCGTCGAGCGCGCCGGCATCATCTGGATGTGGCACGACGCCGAAGGCAATGCGCCCGACCATGAGCTGCCGCCGTTCGAGGCGTGGGACAATCCCAACTGGGTCCGCTGGGTGATCGACGATCTCGGCGAACTGCCGCAGCATCCGATCGAGGTCGTCGACAACATGACCGACTTCGCCCATTTCGTGCCGATCCACGGCTCGCGCGACATAGAATATTTCTACAACGAGTTCGACGACCATGTGCAGTGGCAGATGTTCGGCGCCGGCCACCGCACGCTGGTGCAGGAGGGCGAAGGCCTGCTTGAGCTCGACACCTGGTATACCGGGCCGGCGATCCTCCAGTCCTTCATGCGCGGCACCTTCCCGACGCACATGCTGATCGCGCACACCCCGGTCGAGGACGGCAAGATCCAGGTCTGGCATGCGCTGATGGTCGACATGGGCCGCGAGGCGACCGAGGCCGACATCCCGATGGCGCGCGCCTATCAGGAGGCGAGCCGCCTCGCCTTCGCGCAGGATTTCGAGATCTGGAGCCACAAGCGCCCCTGCTTCGCCCCGCTGATGGTCCGCGGCGACGGCCCGACCGACAAATGCCGCATCTGGTACCGCCAGTTCTACAATCCGATTTCGCAGGCCCCCGAGTTCCAGAAGCGTGTCAACGGCCGCCACACGGTCGTCGACAAGCGCGATCCGGCCAAGCAGGTCGCCTGAACCGGGACACGACAAAAGAAAGGGCGGTCCGATCTGGTATCGGGCCGCCCTTTTCCTTTGCGCCGATCGTGGTGCCGCAGCCTATTTGAGCAGGAAACGCTGGACCTTGCCCGAAGCGTTGACGGGCAACTCGTCGACCCACTCCACCGTGCGGGGGACCTTGTAGTTGGCCATCTGCTCGCGGCACCAGCTGATCAGCGCCTTGTCGTCACGCACCGCGCCGGGCTTGGGGACGATAACCGCATGGCCGACCTCGCCCATCCGCTCGTCCGGACGGCCCACCACGGCGACGCGCGCCACATCGGGATGTTCGAGCAGCCGCGCCTCGATCTCGGCCGGGTAGCAGTTGAAGCCGCCGCAGATGAACAGGTCCTTGGCGCGGTCGGTGATGCGGAGATAGCCGCGCTCGTCCTGCGTGGCGATGTCGCCGGTGCGCAGCCAGCCGTCGGCATCGATCGTCTCGGCGGTCGCCTTGGGATCGTCGAGATAGCCCTTCATCACGTTGAAGCCGCGCACGAGCAGTTCGCCCGGATCGCCCGTCGCCACGTCGCGATCGTCGGCACCAACGAGGCGGACCTCGACCCCCGGGATCGGCCGACCGCAGCTCGATGCTACCAGTTCGACCGGATCGCCTGCCTGGGTCGCGCTGACGCAGCCCGAGCTTTCGGTCAGGCCATAAGCGGTGAGCACCTCGGCGATGCCAAGCTCGTCGTGCATCCGCCGGATCAGGATCGGCGGCACGCTGGCTGCACCGGTCACGGCGAGACGAAGGCTGGCCGTGTCTTCCGGCTTTCGCCCCGCTTCGTCGAGCAGCGACTGGAAGATGGTCGGCGGCCCCGGCAGGACGGTGATCTTCTCCTGCGCGATCGTCGCGAGCACCTTTGCGGCGGCGAATTGCGCGACCGGGAAGATGGTGGCGCCCTGCTGCAGCGAGACGACCCAGCCGGCCTTGTAGCCGAAGGTGTGGAAGAAGGGGTTCACGATCAGATAATGGTCGCCCTCGCGCAGGCCCACCGCATCGGCCCAGCCCTGAAAGGTGCGCAGATTCTGCGAATGGCTGCTGAGCACGCCCTTCGGCCGGCCGGTCGTGCCCGAAGTGAACAGGACGTCGACGATATCGTCGGGCCCGACCGCAGCGATCGCGGCCGACACGGCCTGATCGTCGGCACCGGCCACTGCATCGAGCCAGCCATCGAAGCCGTCGTCGAGGAACACCGTCTCTTCCAGATCGGGCAGGTCGCGGCCGGCCAGCATCCCGGCATAGTCGAAGCCCAGAAAGTCGCGCACGGTGAATAGCCAGCGCACCTTGCCTCGGCCCAATATGTCCTCGGCCTCGGCGCCCTTGAAGCGCGTGTTGAGCGGGATCAGTTGCAGCCCGATCTGCGTCGCCCCCGCCGCGACAATCGCCCAGGCGCCGCTATTGGGCGCCCAGATGGCGATGCGGTCTCCCTTGCGGCCACCCCGGGCAAGCAACGCGCGAGACACGCGCCGCGCCGCCTCCCGGAACGCCGCGAAGCTCAGCGAGCGTCCATCCGCCTCCTTCAGATAGGGGCGGTCGGGCCAGCGCGTGGCGGCCGCATCGAGAAGTCCACCCATCGTCAGCAAGTCGGGAAGCATATACCTCGCCCTTTATCGATTTGCTTTGCGCATTAGAGAGGAATCACCCTGCCATCAACGCATTATGCGTATCAATCGTCATCCCACATCAACCCATTGTCCTCGTTGCGCAGAGCGGCGCGCCGCGTCGAGGACCATCTGGTTGACGAGGGCATCGTCGAAGCTGCCCGCCTGCTCGCGATCGGCCACCGCCTCGCCCGCGATCCGTCGGCGCATCTCCGAGAAGAGCCGCGCATAGGGGATCACGTCGAAGCCCATCGTGTGCCAGCGGTCCTGCTCGGTCTGGATCAGGTCGGCGATCGGGAAGGGCTCGGGCGGCGGGAGGGCCAGATCCGCGGGCATGCCGATCCGCCGCGCGCCATCGGCGTCGGACACCCACACCTCTTCCGGATCGCCGAACGCCGCACCCGACTGTATCCACGCGCCGCCTTTGGTGCCGACGACCTTTGTCGCCATCACCAGCGGACCGGGTGCGGCCATCGCCGCCATCAGCGTCCCGCGCGCGCCGCCCTCGCATTCGAACTCGAGGACATAGCTGTCGTCCGCCGTCATGTGCGGGCGGCCGGGCGCAAGCGTCTGCAAGGTGCAGGACAGGCGTCGGATCGGCCCGAGCATGTTGATCACCTGGTCTATCATATGCGTCCCGAAAGCGCCGAGAAAGCCGCCGCCCTGCCCCGCATCTTCCCACCAGTCGCTAAGCTTCTCGGTCGGATCCTGGAGGCCCGGCTGATGATAGATGCGCAAAAACTGGCGCGGTTCGCCAATGGCGCCGTCCTGCACCACGCGCCGCAACAGCGCCTGCGCGGCATCGAACCGGAACTCCGCACCGAGCATGTGGACGACACCCGCCTTCTCCGCCGCATCGCGCATCTCGCGGGCCTGGGCCGCATCGCGCGCAAAAGGTTTTTCGCAGACCACATGCCGGCCGGCGGCGATGGCTTCCATCACCACCTGGTAATGGGCGTGCGGCGGGGTCGCGACCGTGACCAGCACCGTTCGGGGATCGGCGAGCGCTTCGGCCAGGCTGTCGGTCGCGAGCGGAATGCCAAGGGGCGCCGCCCGCTCCGCCGTGCGCGCACGGTTCCGCCCGACGATCGCGCGCACCTCGAACCCCGCCTCGCGCAAAGCGCGGACATGGGTGAACAGGCCGAAGCCCGTCCCGACGACGACGGCTCCCAACGCATCAGCCATATGTGCTTCCCTTCAAAATCTCATTCGCCTTTCCAGCGCAGAGCCGGGCGATGTCTTCGACGGGGCAAGTTGCCAGCGTCGCGGAGAAGACCTCGACCGAGCAGGGTGCGGTCGTGCCGGTTGCGCGCAACGCTGCGACGAAGCCGTGGAGGTCGAGACCACCATCGCCCGGAAGCAGCCGCCCCTGGATCATCTCGCTGTCGAGATTGTCCGAGGCAGTGGCGGGGGCGTCGCAGATCTGGACGCTCTTGATCGCACCGGCCGGCAGGGCCGCGAGCAGGTCAAGGCTGGAGCGGCTGCGGAACTGGTGCCAGCTATCGACCAGCAAGCCGCCATTGTCCCGGCCCGCGAGCCTGACGAGGTCCCAGGCGGTCGCAAGATCGGGAATGGTCCCGGTCGGCACATATTCCAGCGCGACGTGCAGGCCCGCCGGGGCCGCCCGGTCGCAGATCGCGGCAAAGGCCTCGACACCCTCGTCGACGGTCCAGGCCACGCCCTGCAATTCGCCGACACTCACGCCACGCGCACCCACAGCCTCGGCAAGGTCGATCAGCCGTTCGGGCGTCGAGCGTTGGAGCAGCGCGGCGAGCCAGCCTGGATTGGCCTTGGTCGGCGCGCCGGGCAGCCAGTTGCCGACGATCTCCACCTCATGGATGAACAGTCCCGCGTCGGCGACCCGATCGCGGACCACGGCGTGCGAGATGCCCTGTTGCTCCAGCTGTTCGAGGTCAGCCGCGAAGATCGAGATGCCTTCGAACCCGGCGTCTCGAGCGGGTACGAGACGGTCGAAGAAGGGCACGGCCTGCACCGTGCCCGCTGCCAGCAGCAACTGGTCGAAGCTCATCCCGCCACCGTGAAGCCGCCGTCGATCGGCAGCACCTGACCCGTGATCCAGGACGCCGCCGAGCTGGTCAGGAACAAAACGGCGCCCGCAATATCGACCGGCTCGCCGAGGCGTCCCAAAGGCGTCCGGCTCAAGGTCGGGGCTGTCCATTCGGGCGCGTCGAAGGTCCCCGCCGTCATGCGGCTGCGGGTGAGGCCCGCCGCGACCGCATTCACCCGTATGCGCTGGCCCGCCCATTCGGTCGCCAGCACGCGCGTCAGCCCGACGAGCCCGGTCTTGGCCGAGCCATAGCCAGGGATCATCCCGATCCCGAAATAGGAGGTCATCGAGGCGATGCCGATGATCGACGAACCGCCCGGACGTTCGCCGCGCGCCAGCGCCGCGCGACAACCATGCGCCATGCGGAAGGCCGAGGTCAGGTGCATCGCGATCGACCGCTCGAAGATCGCGGGATCCCATTCGTCGAGGCCGAGCGACCCGAGCGCGAGCCCGGCATTGTTGACGAGGATGTCGAGCCGGTCGAACCCCGAGGCGACGGCGTCGATTTGCGCGCCGTCCTCGACGTCGAGCTGACGATAGTCGAAGCGCGACAGATCCTCGTCATAGTCGCCCGGCCCGCCGCGCGTGCCGGTGACGACCACCTCGGCCCCGGCATCGGCATAGGCGGCAGCGATCGCCGCGCCGATGCCGCTGGTGCCTCCCGTGACGAGCACTCTCGCGCCGCCATAATCGAAGCGCAGGTCGCTCCAGCTCATCATCCTCTCCCCTCGATTGTCTATCGTTCAGTCGGTGATCTCGCCGCTCAGGATTGGCGCCGTTGCGTCGAGCAGCGCGCGGCCCTCGGCGCGCAGCCGCGCCAGCGGCACCCGCCACAGCGACACCGGCGGCGGCTCGCCTTGCGTCTTGATGAGGCGCAGGCTCATCCCGCCATGGGCATGGCCATAGGGGTCGATCGAATTGCCGCCGACGCCGGCATCTCCCGAGGCCACCACGATCAGCACGGATCCGTCGGGCTCATAGGTGGCGCGGTATTTCTGGATATGGCCGCCGCCATCCTCATAATTGTCCAGGTTCTCCTGCCAGATGTTGCACAGCTGGAAGATCCAGTAGTCGCAGGGCGTGGGCGTGAAACGCAGCACCAGCGCCTCGTCGGCTCCGCATTCCCAGGTGCCGAAGCCATGGTGCCGATCGGGCACGCCGCCGTTCGACAGATAGACCGCCCTGCTGAACCGAATGCGGTTCGGGCGCTTGCCGAGATTGTCCTGCCACCAGCGCCGCACCAGTTCCGCATAGCCGAGCACGACCTGCCCCGACTTGGCGAGCGCATCGGCCATGTCGGCCGGCGCGATCGGGCGCGGCGCGGCGCCGTCCGCGCGGTGGATCGTCATGCGCGGCGCGATCGTCTCCTCGCGCAGATGATAAACGGTGCGCACCAGCAGGCCGACGCAGCCATCGGTGATCGGCAACCAGGGACGCCCGTCGGCTGGACGCTCGCGCCCGACGAACACCTCGAAATCGCCATTGGCGTCGAAGGGGATGGCATCGCTCTGGAGAAAGCCGGTGGTCGTTAGCGTCGCGGGATCGAAGGTCTTGAGGCCATCGGCGCCCTGCGGCGCCCAGTCCTGATCGCCCGGATGGGTCGGCTGCGGCGCGGTCCAGCTCGCCATGATGAAATAGGGGATGGTCCCGCGATTGCCACGGATCACATAATCATGGCGACCGTCGACGAACTCGGCGAGCAGATGATCCTGATCGGGCGACTGGAAGTTGATCGCCTGCCGCCAGGGCGCGTCACGCAGGCGGGGCCGCTCGGGCTCGCAATTCTCGACGAAACGCTCGAAGCCGTTGCGCATGAGCCGCGTGACGAAGCGATACCATTCGGCGCGGTCGAGATCGTCGACCTCGGCGCCGAAGCGATCGACCGTGCGGGCGGCGAGCTTCACGGTTTCGAGATAATCCTCGAAGGCTCGGCCGGTCAGCAGGCGTTGTGCGGCGGTCATTATTTCTCTCCGAGCACGGCTTCGCGGCGCACCGGGAAGCGATCATAATAGAAAGCGAAACGCTCCCTCAGTGCGCCCACATCGATCCCGAAATCGCCGATCAGGTCGTACACCACCCGGCCATGTTTGTTGCGCGGGTTGGCGGCGAGGAAATGGTCGATCCGGGCCTCGGCCTCGGGGGTCATCTCCAGATCCGCCAGCGCATAGACGCGGCGCACCGTCGCCTTCTGATCGGCCATGTATTCGTTGAAGAGGATGTCGATCGACTGCGAGGCCGGCACCGCGTCCCGATCGCGGACGCAGCGGCGCAGCAGCACCTCGATGCGGTCGATCCACCAGGCCGCCAGGCCAGGCAGGTCCTGCCGCACGCGCCGCGTCCGGTCGCCATAGGCGATCATCGTGATCGCCGACTGGAGCACGGCGACCGGATCGCGGTGCGTGACCGGCACGATCGCCTTCGGATGCACCGCGATCAGAGCGGGCAGGTTCTCCATATGCGGCGGCGATTTCACGACCCAACGATTGGGCCCCTTGAGCCAGGTCAGCGCCTGCATCACCCGCTTCGCATAGGCATAATGCGGGGTCTGGTCGGTCGCCAGATAATGGTCGCGCCAGGCGACCGGGCGGCTCAGCCATTCGGGCAGATAGGAGGAGAAATCCGGCCCCTGCAGTTCGATGTCCTCATGGACATGGTCGGGCGCCATTTCGTGCATGGCCGGCATCAGCGGCAGCATCGTCTCGAACGCCCCCCACATCTGCGCGGTGCGGACGTGGCGCGGATCGGGTTCGCCGACGTCGTCGGGACCGGGGATAGGCTCCATCGTTTCCCACAAGGGCGTCGATCGCAGGCGCGGGTCGGCGGCGAGGATGTTGACCAGGTGGGTCGTCCCCGATCGCGGCAGACCCGCCACCATGATCGGCCGGTCGATCTCGACCCGCTCGATCTCGGGATGGCGGCGGATCAGATCCTCGATGCGCAGCCGCGCCGACGCATAGCGCACGCATTCCCCGAACAACGTCGCACGGCCGAGCGTCGTGAGATCCTTGTCCTCGTCATAGCTGCGCAGCCACAGGGCCAGCCGCGCGCGAAAATCATCGGCGCCGAAGTCGGACAGACCGGTCGCAGCGCGGGCGGCGGACAACACCTCCTCGATGTCCATCCGTACCCGCGGGCAGGCGTCGATGGCCTGCTGCTGGAGCGGGGTGAGGCGAGGATTAGCGAGATCGTCGATGCGGATATCGTCAGGCATCGCACGCCACCATGACCTTGGCCGACCGCTCGGCGTCGCGCGCGACCGCGAGCGCCTCGTCGAAGCGGCTGAGCGGAATGCGGTGGCTGATGAAGGCATCGGCATCGAAGCCGGGCTCGGAGATCGCCGCGATCACCTCCGGAAACTCGTCCGGATAGGCCATCGAGGTGATGAAGCTCATCTCCTTGCCCAGCGCCATCTTCCAGTCGATCGCGATCGGCTGATGATGGACCGCGACCATGACGGCGCGGGCGTGAAAGGGCGCCATGCCAACGATAGATGGCAGCACCGAAGGCGCGCCCGAGGATTCGAACCAGAGGCTGGTACCGACCGTCGGCCAGCCGAACAGATCGGCACGCCCGTGCAGGTCGCCCAGCACGGCGGCAACGTCCTCGCTGCCGGCGTCGATGACATGGTCAGCGCCCAATCGCCGCGCGCGATGGAGCCGCTGGGGCGACCGGTCGATGGCGACCACCGACGACACGCCCGCTCGCTTGAGAAAGAAGACGATGCCGAGTCCGATCGGCCCCACCCCGAAGACCGCGACCTTGTCCTGAGCAGCCGCTCCCGAGCGATGGACGGCATGGAGCGCCACGCCGAGAGGCTCGGCGAGGGCGGCGGCGTCCCAGTCGACATGATCGGGGATGGGGTGGATCGCCCCACCCAGCGTTGCATTGGACACGCGCAGCAGCGGCGCGAAAGCCCCTTCCGGCAGCCCGGCACCGATTCCGTTGCCATCGCCCATCGGGTTGACGACAACGCGCTGCCCTGGCGCGATGCCGACCACATCGGTACCCACCACCTCGATCACGCCAGACAGTTCGTGGCCGATCCCGAAGGGCGCCTCGGCCGGGGCAGCAACCCCGCCGACTTTAATATAGCCGAGGTCGGAGCCGCACAGGCCGCACCGCCGGACGCGGACGATCACGTCGCGAGGCCCGGGCTGCGGCTCCTCGATATCGTCGACGCGAACATCGTTCACGCCGTGGATGCGCACCGCCCTCATCCCGCCTCTCCTCTTTTCGTTTTGCGTTTCAGATTATCGACTCTGATACGCATTTAATCGACGATACATAGTATATTGTCAATTATCAGCAATGAAGGCGGCAACCTGCTCGGCGAGCACCGCCTCATAGTCCCGAACATCGGTCAGTTCGGCGAACAGCGTGACCTCGGCGCTGATCCGGTCGAGCATCATGAAGAAGATGTCGGCCCTCGCCCGCCGGCGCCGCGCCTCGGCATCCTCACCCACGGCCCGCCCGAACGCCGGCACCGCCGGCGCGAGACGCTCGATCATCCGCTGGCGATCGTCGCGCAACCTCTGGTGAAAGGCCTGATCGGTGGCGGCAAGGCCGTGGATCAGGACCGAAATCTGCCCTTCCTCGCGATAATAGCCGATCGCCTGATGCGCCCACCACTGCGCCGACAGCCGACCGGTCGCGACATCCGCGAGCAGGAGAAAATGCGGCATGGTCCGCTCGAGGGTGGCCTCGTAGATGCACAGCGCGACGTCGCGCCGGGACTTGAAATGGCGGTAGAAGGTTGCCCGGCTGACTCCCGATACCGCGAGAATGTCCTCGACCGGAATCTCGTCGAACGGGCGCGAACGAAGCAGGCCGCGCATGGCCTCGACCACGTCCTGCCGGCTGGCAACCACCTGGTCGCGCTGCCGGCCCGAACGCATGCCGGGTTTGGGGCCTCGCTTCCGAGCCGAAATTTCGCCCTTTTCGAGCACCGTGGCCATCATCCTCTCCCGGCCCGGCCCACACCCTCGACCGATCACTTTCGCAGGGTCTGAAACCGGTTACCAATACTAAGGCGAGAGCGATGGGCACCGCAAGCGACATAGCTTCGCTTTTCCGCGTGCTACGGACGATATGCCCTTTCGCTAACAATGTGCGTACCAAATTCGATTTTTCAAAACGTAAAGTGCTTGAAACCATGCGGGTGCGCCGATAGACCCGAACGCGAAAGTAAGAGGTGCGGGGAGGGCAAAAGACAATGGCCGTAAGATCGCTGGCCTATATTCGCGTCGAGACACGCGATGTTGGTGCCTGGCGCCACTTTGGCGAACAGGTGGTGGGGGCTGCGGCCACGCCCGATTCGACCGAGGACCGGTTGATGCTGCGGCTCGACGGGCGCCCATGGCGCTTCCGCATCGAGAAGGGTGACCAGGAAAAATATCTCTGCGCCGGGCTTGAATGTCCGAGCGAGGAAGCCTGGGCGGCCGTTCTCGACAAGCTCGACAAGGCTGGCGTTGCCGTGGAGCGCGGGGATGCCGCGCTGGCCGTCGACCGCCACGTCCGGGGCATCGCGTCGTTCGCCGATCCTTCGGGAAACCGGATCGAACTGGTCTGGGGCAATGTCGTGGCGGGTACGCCCTTCGTGTCCCCCGTCGGCGTCCCCGCCTTCGTCACCGGCGAGATGGGCTTCGGCCACGTCGTCGTGCCGACCAGCTGCTATGACGACACCCGTCGCTTTTACAAGGATCTGCTCGGCTTCGGGGACAGCGACGAAATGCGGGTGCACTTCCCCGGCGGGCCCGAACAGGGCCTGGGCATGTCCTTCATGCACGCCAGCGGACCGCGCCATCATACCGTCGCGGTCGGCGAGTTCCCCGCGCCGTCGGGTCTGATCCACACGATGGTCGAAGTGCCCTCGATTGACGATGTCGGCCTGGCACTCGACCGCGCGCTCGCGGCCGGCGTGCACATCTCGTCGACGCTGGGACGGCACACCAACGACAAGATGATCAGCTTCTACATGCGTACGCCATCCGGTTTCGACATCGAATTCGGCTGTGGCGGTGAACAGACCGTTGACTGGACCACCGTGACCCCGACCTTCACTATCAAGGAGGATCTCTGGGGCCACAAATGGGATTTCGGAGCGTGACGACCAAGACTTTCGACAAGAGAACAACCGCCGACGCCGTCATCGGAAAGCTCCGTGACGGCATGACGATCGGCATTGGCGGCTGGGGTCCCCGCCGCAAGCCGATGGCCCTCGTGCGCGCCCTGCTGCGCAGTGACCTGAAGGACCTGACGATCGTCACCTATGGCGGCCCCGAAGTCGGCATGCTGCTGGCGGCGGGCAAGGTCCGCAAGGTGATCTATGGCTTCGTCTCGCTCGACGCGATCCCGCTCGAACCCTATTTCCGCAAGGCGCGCGAAGCCGGCGGGCTCGAGGTGCTCGAGCTTGACGAAGGCATGCTGCAATGGGGCCTGAAGGCGGCAGCGCTTCGCCTGCCCTTCCTGCCGACGCGCGTGGGGCTCGGCACCGACGTGTTCGAGCAGGGTGGTTTCAAGACGGTTGCCTCGCCTTATGGGGACGGCGAAGTGCTCTTGGCGATGCCCGCCATCCCGCTCGACTTCGCACTGATCCACGTCCACCGCGCCGACCGGATGGGCAACAGTCAGGCGCTCGGCCCCGACACCTATTATGACGACTGGTTCGCCAAGGCCGCAAAGGAAGTCGCCATCTCGGCCGAGGAGGTCGTCGACCGGCTCGACCACAGCTATCCCGAGGACGCCAAGGCGAACCTGTTCGAGCGCTGCTTCGTCCAGCATGTCGTCGAGGCCCCCGGTGGGGCGCACCCGACCTCGATGCCGCCGGCCTATGGCTGGGATATGGCCGCGCTGAAGGCCTATGCCGCCAGCGCCGCCGAAGAGGGCGGCTGGGATCGCTATCGCGACGAAAAGGTCGGCCCGGACGAGGCCCATTATCTTGCGCAGGCCGGTGGGATCGAAGCGATCTCCAAGCTGCCCTTCCCGATTTTCTGAGGACGACGCGATGACCGCGCCAGACCATACGCTCGCCGAACTGCTGATCGTCGCCTGTTCCGAACTTTATCGGGACAATGGCGAGATCGTCGCCACCGGCATCGGCCCGATCCCGCGCCTCGGCGCGAGCCTCGCCAAGAGCACCCACGCCCCCGAACTGTTGATGACCGATGGCGAGGCCTTTCTCGTCGAGGATCCGGTGCCGATCGGCCCGCGCGACTATGAGGACCGCAAGCCCGCAGGCTACCTGCCCTTCTCGCGCTATTTCGACAGCGCGGTGTGGACCGGCAAGCGCCATGCGGTCGTCTCGCCGATCCAGATCGACCGCTTCGGGCAGATGAACCTGTCCTATATCGGCGGCAGCTTCGAAAAGCCGAAGGTCCAGATGCTCGGCGCACGCGGCTTTCCAGGCAACACGATCCACCACATCAACTCGATGTTCGTGCCCGCCCATTCGACCCGCATCTTCGTGCCGGGCGAAGTCGATTCGGTTTCCAGCGTCGGCTACAATCCGGCGCGTCGGCTGGCCGGCGCCGATTTCAGCGGGGTCGATCTCCGTTTCATCGTCACCAATCTCTGCGTGATGGACTTCGGCGGACCGGATCATGCGATCCGTCTCGTCTCGCTGCACGATGGTGTCAGCGTCGACGAGGTCAAGGCTGCGACCGGTTTCGACCTGATCGTCGACGGCACGCCGCCGACCACGGCGGCCCCGACCGGCGAGCAGTTGGAGATCATCGCGCGGCTCGACCCGCACAACATCCGGGCAACCGTGCTCAAGGGCAATCCTTCGGGGAAGCGCGGATGAGCGAGGCCGATCCCGTCCTGCCTGGCTGGTTCACGACCGGCGCCGAACCGCATCTGATCGGCAGCCGCTGCTCCGCCTGCGGCACCTATTATTTTCCGAAGCTTGAGAGCTTCTGCCGTAATCCGGCCTGCGAGAGCACGCAGTTCGAGACGGTCGAGCTCTCGCGAACGGGGAAGCTCTGGTCGTTCACCGACGCCTGCTACACTCCGCCCGAACCCTATATCGCGGCCGATCCCTTTATCCCCTACGCCATCGCCGCGGTCGAACTGGACCGCGAGAAGATGATCGTGCTGGGGCAGGTGGTCGAAGGCGTCGGCGTCGACGCGCTGCGCGCAGGCCTGCCGATGGAACTGGTCGTCGAGACGATCCCCGACGCGGTCGATCCCAAGGGCAAGCTCGTCTGGAAATGGAAGCCGATGGAGGACGCACGATGAGCGAGGATGTCGTCATCATCGGCGCCGGCATGCATCCCTGGGGCAAATGGGGCCGCAATTTCGTCGGCTATGGCGTCGCCGCCGCGCAGGAAGCGCTGCGCGATGCGGGAATCGACTGGCGCGACGTGCAGTTCGTGTCGGGTGCCGCCACCATGCGCTGCGGCTATCCGGGCTATGTGGCGGGCGCGACCTTCGCCCAGGCTCTGGGTTGGCAGGGCGCCGAGGTGCAGACCAGCTATGCCGCCTGCGCCAGCGGATCGCAGGCGCTGACGGCGGCGCGCTCGCGCATCCTGAGCGGACAGGCGGATGTCGCATTGGTCATCGGCGCAGACACGACCCCCAAGGGCTTCCTGGCCCCGGCCAAGGGCGAGCGGCCGGACGATCCCGACTGGGTGCGTTTCCGCGTCGGCATCACCAATCCGACCTATTTCGCGCTCTATGCGCGTCGCCGTATGGAAATCTACGGCGACACGCAGGACGATTTTGCGCGGGTGAAGATCAAGAATGCGCAGCATGGCCTGACCAACGAACGCGCGCGCTATCGCAAGGCGTTCACGATGGAGGACGTCGCGGCCTCGCCGATGGTTGCCAATCCGCTGCGCCTGATGGACGTCTGCGCGACCTCCGATGGCGGCGCGGCGCTGATCATCGCGAGCGCGGCCTATGCACGCAAGATCGGCAAGATGAACGCGCCGAAGATCGCGGCCATCTCGACGGTCACGCCCACCTTCGCCTCCGCCATCATCGAGATGCCCGATCTCGCCACCGACAGTGCCGTTGCCATGGAAGCGCACAGCTTCCGCGCGGCTCTCCCCGCCAAGGCCTATGCCGAAGCGGGCATGGGGCCTGAGGACGTGTCGGTCGCCGAGGTCTACGATCTGTCGACCGCGCTCGAACTCGACTGGATCGAGGATCTGGGGCTTTGCGCCCGGGGCGAGGCAGCCGGCCTGACCCGCGACGGCGCGACACGGGTCGGCGGGCGCATGCCGATCAACCCCTCGGGCGGTCTTGCCTGTTTCGGCGAGGCGGTTCCGGCCCAGGCGATCGCGCAGGTGTGCGAATTGACCTGGCAACTGCGCGGCGACGCCGGCGAGCGGCAGGTCGAAGGCGCCAAGGTCGGCATCACCGCCAATCAGGGGCTGTTCGGGCATGGCTCCTCCGTCATCCTGAAGCGGTGAGCCATGGCTGATCCGATCGAGACACCCCTCACCCGGTTGCTCGGCTGCCGCTACCCGATCGTCCAGACGGCGATGGGTTGGGTCGCCACGCCGCCGCTCGTGATCGCGACATCCAATGCAGGGGCCTTCGGTTTTCTTGCGGCGGCTGTCATGACGCCCGACGAGGCGCGCAGGGCCATTGCCGAGGTGCGCGCCGGCACCGACAAGCCGTTCGGCGTCAACTTCCACTCCTTCCAGCCGGGCGCGGCCGAGATCGTCGAGGCGATCCTCGAGAACGCCCCGCAGGTCCGCGCCGTCAGCTTCGGGCGCGGTCCCGACGCGAAGATGATCGCGCGCTTCAAGGAAGCCGGCATCCTCTGCATGCCGACGATCGGCGCGGCCAAGCACGCCCAGAAGATGGTCCAGATGGGCGTCGACATGGTGACGGTACAGGGCGGCGAAGGCGGCGGACACACAGGTTCGGTGCCCACGACGATCCTGCTGCCGCAGGTCCTCGACGCCGTACAGGTGCCGGTGATCGCAGCCGGCGGCTTCGGCGACGGCCGCGGCCTGGCCGCTGCACTCGCCTTCGGCGCGGCGGGCATCGCGATGGGCACGCGCTTCCTGATGACGCAGGAAAGCGCTCCGCCGGAGAACGTCAAGGCGCGCTACGTCAAGGCGGGTACGGACGACATCACCGTATCGACGAAGGTCGACGGCCTGCCGCAGCGGATGATCCGCAACCAGGCGCTCGATCGGATCGAACGGTCGAGCGGCATCGGCCTGTGGCGCCGTGCCGTCGAAAGCGGCCTGCAGATGAAGCGCCAGACCAAGGCCAGCTATGGCGACCTGCTGAAAGCCGCGAAGGGCATGACCAGCCATGGCGGGCTCAGCCTGCCGCAGGCGATGATGGCCGCCGCTGCGCCGATGATGATCCAGCGTGCCGTGGTCGACGGTGATGCCGAGGGCGGGCTGATGGCGACAGGTGTCGTCGCCGGCCGGCTCGACGACCTGCCGACCTGCGCCGAGCTTATCGAAACCATCATGACCGATGCGCACCAGAGACTGGCCGCGCTCGCCCCCCTCTCCTCCGGAGCCCGTTGATGCCGATCACCACGACCATCAAGGATCGTATCGCCGAGATCGTCTTCGACGTTCCCCCGGTAAACGCCTTCGACAGCGCCACCTGGAACAGCATCCCGGCGATGGTGACCGAGGCCGGCCGCAACCCCGAGGTCAACGTCGTCCTGATCCGCGCCGCCGAGAGCGCGCGCGGCTTCTGCGGCGGCGTCGACATCAAGGAGATGCAGGCCCATCCCGAGCGGATCACGGTCCTCAACCGAGGCAATTACCTGACCTTCAAGGCGGTTCGCGACTGCGAGGTCCCTGTGGTGGTCGCCGTGCACAAGTTCGTGATCGGCGGCGGCATCGGCATCTGCGGCGCATCGGACACGATCTTCGCCGCCGAAGATGCCTATTTCTCGCTGCCCGAGGTCGATCGCGGCGCGATGGGCGGCGCCAGCCACCTGTCGCGCATGCTGCCGCTGCACAAGGTCCGCGCGGCCTTCTTCACCGGCGGCAACATCCCCGCCGCCGAGATGCACCGCCTGGGCGCGGTCGAGAAGGTCGTCCCGCGCGAGGCGCTGGTCGAGGAGGCCCGGGCCTTCTGCGCGGTGATCGCGTCGAAGAGCCGCAAGGCGCTGGTGATCGCCAAGGAGGCGCTCAACGGCCTCGAACCCCGCGACGTCGACCATGGCTATCGCTTCGAGCAGGGCTTCACCCTGGAAATGTACATGCACGAGGACTCGCAGAAGGCGCGCGACGCCTTCGTCGAGACCGGCAAGGCGGCGACCTTCTGACCATGGATCTGACCTACACGACCGAACAACAGGCGTTCCGCGCCGAGGTCCGCGACTGGATGCGGGCCAATGTCCCCGCACAGCCGCTCAAGACGCTCGAGGGCCGCGAAGGCTATGACCAGCATGTCGAGTGGGAGCGCAAGCTCGCCTCGGGCAACTGGGGCATGGTCACCTGGCCCGAAGCCTATGGCGGACGCGGGCTCGACCTGATCCGCTGGCTGATCTTCGAAGAGGAATATTGGGGCGCGGGTGCTCCGCTGCGCGCGAACCAGAACGGAATCTTCCTGCTCGGCCCGACCATCATGGAATATGGCACCGACGAGCAGAAGGCCCGCTTCCTGACGCCGATGGCGAAGGGCGAGCTGATGTGGGCGCAGGCCTGGTCCGAGCCCAATGCCGGATCCGACATGGCCGCGATCCGCACCGTCGCGGTGCGCGACGGCGACCATTATGTCATCACCGGGCAGAAGACCTGGTCGAGCCGCGCCTCCTTTGCAGACTGGGGTTTCGGCCTGTTCCGGACCGAGCCGGATTCGAAGCGGCACAAGGGGCTGTCCTTCATCCTGTTCGACCTCAACAGCCCAGGCGTCACCCGGCGCCCGATCCGCCAGTTGCATGGCGAGCCGGGCTTCGCCGAGCTGTTCTTCGACGAGGTCCGCGTGCCGGTGGCGAACCGCATCGCGGGCGAGGGCGAAGGCTGGAACGTGGCCATGGCGACGGCGGGCTTCGAACGCGGCCTGATGCTGCGCTCGCCCGCGCGTTTCCAGGCGATGGCGAAGCGGCTCGTCGAACTCTATCGCCAGCATCGCGATACCGCGTCGCCGCAGGCGCGCGAGGCCGTGCTGCAGGCTTGGCAGGATGCCGAGGCCTATACGCTCAATACCTATTCGGTCGCGGCGACGGTCATGGCCGGCGGCCATATCGGTGCCGAGGCCAGCCTCAACAAGATCTTCTGGTCGGAGCTCGACAGGGCGGCACATCGCGCGGCGATGAGCCTGCTCGGCGCGGGAGCCGAACTGCGTTCGCTGGCCAATGGCAGCGAGAATAGCTGGCTGGAGGGCTATATCTTCTCGCTCTCCGGTCCGATCTACGCGGGATCGAACGAGATCCAGCGCAACATCATCGCCGAGCGTCTGCTCGGCCTGCCGCGCTGAGGGGGACGGCCACATGGATTTCCGTCTTACCCAGGACCAGATCGACCTCCGCGAGGCGATCCGCGACTATCTGAGCGGCGAGCATGGGCCGGAGGTGCTGCGCCGCCTCGACGCCGAAGGCAATCGCGACCCCTCTATCTGGGATGGCCTCGTCGGCATGGGCCTGACCGGGCTGCTGGTTCCCGAAGCGCAGGGCGGCCTCGGCATGGGGCTCGTCGAAGCGGTGCTGATCGCGATCGAGCTCGGCCGCGCCAATGTCTCCGAACCGCTCGCGGACACGGCGCTCGTCGCGGCGCCACTGCTCGACGAGGCGCAGCAGGCCGAGGTCGCTGCTGGCACGCTCAAGGTGGCACTCGGCCATCCGATCAATCCGTGGATCGCCGACCTCGACCAGGCCGGTCTGCTCTACGCGGGCGGCATCGCCAAGCCCGCTCCCGACGGCGGGCAACCATTGGAGACGGTCGATCCGCTTCGCCGGCTCTTCGCCCCGAGGCCGGTCGCCGAGGATGACCGCCTGCTCGACCGCGCCGCGCTTATCTCGGCCGCCCAACTGATCGGTGCCGCCGAGCGCATGCTCGAGCTCGCCACCGATTACGCCAAGACGCGCGAGCAGTTCGGGCAGCAGATCGGCCAGTTCCAGGCGATCAAGCATCATCTGGCCACCGTCGCGGTCAAGCTGGAATTCGCCCGGCCGGTGGTGCTCCGCGCAGCCTTCGCCGCGCAGAACGACCATGCCCGTACCCCTATCCATGTCAGCCATGCCAAGGTCGCCGCGACCGACGCGGCGATGCTGAGCGCCGAGACCGCGATTCAGGTCCATGGCGCGATGGGCTATACCTATGAGGTCGATCTCCACTTCTGGATGAAGCGCTGCTGGGCGCTGGCCGGGGCCTGGGGCGATCGTGCCTTCCACCAGCGCCGGATCGAGGCTGCCGTGGTCGACGGCGGCATGACGATTGGGCCCGACATGACTTTCGAAAGCGAGCTGCATCATGGCTGAAGCCTATATCGTCGACGCGATCCGGACCCCTACGGGCAAGAAGAAGGGCACGCTCGCCAGCTGGCATCCGGCCGACCTGGGCGCGATTCCGATCCAGGAGATCGTCAAGCGGACCGGTATCGATCCGAACGCGGTCGACGACGTGATCTGGGGCTGCGTCGACGCGATCGGTCCTCAGGCTGGCAATATGGGCCGCAGCTGCTGGCTCGCCGCCGGCTATCCCGAGGCCGTGCCGGGCGTGACGATCGACCGGCAGTGCGGCTCGTCGCAGCAGGCGATCCACTTCGCGGCGCAGGCCGTTATGTCGGGCACGCAGGACCTGATCGTCGCGGGCGGCGTCCAGAACATGAATGCGATCCCGATATCGGCCGCGATGATCGCCGGACAGGCCTTCGGCTTCGAGACCCCCTTCTCCACCTCGCCTGCCTGGGCCGCGCGCTATGGCAAGGAAGAGGTCAACCAGATCTACGCCGCCGAGAAGATCGCGGAGCAGTGGGACATCAGCCGCGAGGACATGGAAGTCTTCGCCGCCGAGAGCAACCGCCGCGCCGAAGAGGCGATCGACAGCGGTCGCTTTGCGGCCGAGACCGTCGCGGTCGACGGCTTCGCGGCCGATGAGACCGTGCGCCGGGGCACCACGCTCGCGGGGCTGGCCAATCTCAAGCCCGTTCGCGAGGGCGGCCGGATCACGGCAGGCGTGTCGAGCCAGATCGCCGACGCCGCCGCCGCCGTGCTGATCGCCAGCGAGCAGGCCGTGAAGGACCATGGCCTCAAGCCCCGCGCGCGTATCCATCACCTGACGGTGCGCGGCGACAATCCGATCATGATGCTGACCGCGCCGATTCCTGCGACGCGTCATGCGCTGGAAAAGACCGGCCTGAAGCTGTCGGACATCGATCTGGTCGAGATCAACGAGGCCTTTGCCAGCGTCGCGCTGGCCTGGGCCAAGGATCTCGGCGCCGACCTGTCGAAGGTAAACGTCAATGGCGGCGCGATCGCGCTTGGCCATCCGCTCGGCGCGACCGGTGCCAAGCTGATGACGACCCTGCTCTATGAACTGGAGCGTCGCGGCGGCCGCTATGGCCTGCAGACGATGTGCGAAGGCGGTGGCCTCGCCAACGTCACCATCATCGAACGGCTGGGGTGATGCCGGTCTATGCGTTCGAAGGATCGGTGCCGGTGGTCGACCCCGGCGCCTTCCTGCATCCCACCGCGTCGCTGATCGGCGACGTGATCGTCGGCCCGGGCTGCTATATCGGCCCGGGTGCGTCGCTGCGCGGGGATTTCGGACGCATTTTTGTCGAGGCCAACGCCTCGATCCAGGACAATGCCACGCTGCACAGCTCAGCCGAGACCGATTGCATCATTGGCTATGGCTGCACCGTCGCGCACGGGGCGATCCTGCACGGCTGCACGCTCGGTCGGCATGTGCTGGTGGGGATGAACGCGGTCGTCCTCGACGGGGCGGAGGTCGGCGACGAGTCCCTCGTCGCTGCCCTCAGCCTGGTGAAATCGGGGATGAGGGCGCCGACGCGGACGCTGCTGGCCGGTAATCCGGCGCGGGCGGTACGGACGATCGATGCCGACAAGGTGATGTGGCGGATGGAGGACGACGGCGAGTATGTCCGCCTCGCCCGCCGTTCGCTGGCCGAACTGAAAGAATGCGAAGCGCTGACGGCGCCCGAGCCTGACCGCCGCCGCCCTGCGGGTGGCGCCCGGGCCGTACGCCTGTCGCGCGCCAATTGAGAGGAAAACGGTAATGGGTATTTGCGAAGGACGGGTGGTGATCGTCACCGGCGCAGGAGGAGGCCTCGGCCGTGCCTATGCGCTGGGCCTTGCCGCCGAGGGCGCCAAGGTGGTCGTCAACGATCTAGGCGTCGGCACGCATGGCGAAGCCGGCGAAACCAAGGGCGCGGCCGAGAAGGTGGTCGATGAAATCCGTGCGGCCGGCGGCGAGGCGATCGCCGACACCGCCGACGTCGCCGACTGGGAAGCGACGCGCGAGACCGTCCGCAAGGCGATCGATGCCTTCGGTGCGCTTCATGCGGTCGTCAACAATGCCGGATTCGTCCGCGACCGGATGTTCGTCTCGGCGACGCCCGAGGAATGGGACGCGGTCACACGCGTCCACCTGCGCGGCCATTTTTGTCTGAGCCGTCACGCGGTCGATTACTGGCGCGCGGAGCAGAAGGCCGGTCGTCCGGTTTCGGCGCGGATCGTCAATACCACCTCGGGCGCTGGCCTGCAGGGCAGTGTCGGCCAGAGCGCCTATTCGGCGGCGAAGGCCGGCATCGCCACGCTGACACTGGTGCAGGCGACCGAACTGGCGCGCTACGGCATCACCGCCAATGCGCTGGCCCCCAATGCCCGCACCCGCATGACGATGACCGCCTTTGCCGACACGATGACGTCGATGCAGGAGGCCGCCTTCGACCCCTACGCACCCGAGAACACCGCGCCGCTCGTCGCCTGGCTGGCCAGCGAGGCATCGGCCCAGGTGACGGGGCAGGTGTTCGAGCCGTTCGGCGGCACGATCCGCATCGCCCAGGGCTGGACCGATGGACCGACCTCGGCCGATCCGGGCCGCGCGCTGCGAGCCGACGAAGTCGGTGCCGTTATCGAAGCCCTCGTCGCGGGCCGCGCGCCCGCCAAACCCGTTTACGGAGCAGGCTGATGGCTCTGACGCTCACCGACGACCAGATCGCCATTCGCGAAGCGGCGCACGACTATCTCGCCGACCGCGCGGATTTCGAGCGGCTGCGCAAGACGATCGACAGCGAGGCCGGCTGGGACGAGGAGCTTTGGCTGGGTTTCGCGCAAGAGCTCGGATTCGCCGGCCTCGGCATTGCCGAGGAGGATGGCGGCATCGGTCTGGGCGCGATCGAGCAGGCGCTGATCCTCGAGGAACTCGGCCGGACGCTCGCTCCGATTCCCTGGTTCGAAAGTGTCGTCCTAGCGGGCGGCACCATCGCCCGCGCCTTTCCTGCCGGGATACGCCGGGAATTGCTCGGCCGGATTGCCAGCGGGGAGATCGCGACGCTGGCGCTGCGCGACGCGCGCGGCGACGCCCTGCCCCACGGTATCGGCCCGCGCATCGTCGACGACCGGCTGAGCGGCGAAGCCCATTATGTCTCCTTCGGCCACGCAGCCTCGATCCTGATCGTGGCGACCGGGGGCGGCAGCGGCTGGGACGATGTCGGCCTCGTCGCGATCCCCACCGACCGCGCGGGCGTCACCGTCGAGCGCGTCGTCTCGCTAGACCTTACCCGCCCGATGGCGATCGTGCGCTTCGATGGCGTCGAACTGGCGGAAGGCGAGTTCGTCGCCAATGCCGGACGCGCGCTGCGCGAAGCCTGGACCGCCGCCGCCGGCCTGCTGGCGTCCGAGCAAGTCGGTGGCGCCGCGCGCACGCTCGACGAAACCGTCGCCTATTCGATGCAGCGGGTCCAGTTCGGTCGGCTGATCGGCTCCTTCCAGGCGATGAAGCATCGCATGGCCGATATGAAGCTGCTGGTCGACAGCGCCCGTTCGGCCGCCGACTGGGCGGCGCGTGCGATCGCGGCCGGCGGGGATTTCGCCAGTGCCGCGCATGGCGCCCGCACCTATTGCAGCGATGCCTATCTGCGCTGCGCCGCCGACGGCATCCAGCTGCATGGCGGCATCGGTTACACTTGGGAACATCACGCCCATCTATTCTTCAAACGCGCCCGGTCCTCGGCGACGTTGCTCGATCGCATCGACGAGCATCGCGACGCCATCGCGCGCGCCATCATCGACGAGGTTGCCGCATGAGCCGTACCGTTCCCCCCTATCCTCCGGGCCGCAATCTTCTGGCTGGTAAGACCGTCGTGGTCACCGCCGCCGCCGGTACCGGCATCGGCTTTTCGGCCGCCAAGCGCGCGTCAGAAGAGGGCGCCACCGTGCTGATGAGCGACTTTCACGAGCGCCGCCTGAACGAGGCCGCCGACCGGATCGCCGAAGCGACCGGCACCCGCCCGGCGGTCAAGCTGTGCGACGTTACCCGCGAGGAGGACGTGCTCGCCCTGCGCGATGCCGCACTGGCCGAACTCGGCCATGTCGACGTGCTGATCAACAATGCCGGCCTCGGCGGTACCGCCAGCGTCGTCGACATGAAGGACGACGAGTGGAGCCGCGTCATCGACGTCACCCTGACATCGGTGATGCGGATGAGCCGCGCCTTCCTGCCGCACATGTACGAGCGCGGCCAGGGATCGGTGGTGAACAACGCCTCGGTGCTCGGCTGGCGTGCGCAGGAGGGCCAGTCGCATTATGCGGCCGCCAAGGCCGGCGTGATGGCGTTCACCCGCTGTTCGGCGATCGAGGCGGCGCAGCATGGTGTGCGGATCAATGCGGTCGCCCCGTCGATCGCCATGCACGCCTTCCTCGCCAAGGTCACGACCGACGAGCTGCTCGCCGAGCTGTCGAAGCGCGAGGCCTTCGGCCGCCCCGCCGAAGTGTGGGAAGTGGCGAACGTCATGATCTTCCTCGCTTCCGACCTGTCGAGCTACATGACGGGCGAGGTCCTGTCGGTGTCGAGCCAGCACGCATGAGCGAGACCCGCATCTTCGCCTCGCCACGCGACCTGCTCGGTGCCGAGGGAACGCAGCTCGGCCCGACCCCCTGGCTGACTGTCGAGCAAGCGCGGATCGATCAGTTTGCCGAGGCGACCGAGGACCGCCAGTGGATCCATGTGGATCCCGAGCGTGCGGCGACCGGTCCCTTCGGCAAGACGATCGCCCATGGCTATCTGACGCTCAGCCTCGCCAATGCCTTTCTGCCGCAGCTGATCGAAGTCAAGCGCGTCAGCCATGGCGTGAACGTCGGCATGGACCGCACCCGTTTCCTCGCCCCGGTCCCGGTTGGCTCGCGTATTCGGGGCACCGGCGAAATCGTGAAGGTCGAGGAGATCAAGGGCTCGATCCAGTCGATCGTGCGGATTACCATCGAACTCGAAGGGTCGGAGAAACCGGCCTGCACAGTCGACACCATCAGTCGCTATTATCCGGAGAGCTGACATGCCCAATGCTGCAGATATGGTCCGCGCGGTCGAAACCTATGTCGCGGCGTTCGACGCCTGCGATCCCGAAATGGTGGTCGGCCTGTTCGCAGAGAACGCGACCGTGGAAGACCCCGTCGGCACCCCGCCGCATGTCGGCCACGACGCGATCCGCGCCTTTTACACCGCCTCGATGCAGGGCAAGCCCAAGCTCAACCTCGAAGGCCCCGTCCGCATCGCGGGCGACACCGCCGCCTTCGCGTTCAACGTCGGCTTCGCCAAGCCCGGCATGCGCGTCGACGTGATCGATCTTTTTCAGTTCAACGAGGCCGGCAAGGTCGTGTCGATGAAAGCCTTCTTCGGCCCGACGAACATGACCGGATTTGAAGGTATGTCCAATGCGTGAAGCCGTTGTCGTTTCTACCGCCCGGACGGGCATTGGCCGCGCCTATCGCGGCGCGTTCAACGACACCGAGGCTCCGGTGCTGTCGGGCCATGTCGTCCGCGCGGCTGTCGAACGGGCGGGGATCGATCCTGACCGGGTCGAGGACATCTTCCTGGGTGTCGGCACGCAGTCGGGTACGCAGAGCTATAATCTCGGCCGGCTGACGGCGGCGACATCGGGCCTGCGCAACGCGCCGGGCTTCGCGCTCGACCGCAAATGTGGCTCGGGCCTGACGGCGGTCGCGCTGGCCGCCCGCTCGATCATCGCCGACGATATCGACGTGGCCGTCGCGGGCGGCGTCGAGTCGATCAGCCTCACGCTGACCAAACATGCGTCGACCTACCGCAACCGGTCGGAAGCGGTGATCGCCGCCGAACCGCATGCCTATATCCCGATGATCGAGACCGCCGAGATAGTCGCCGAGCGCTATGGCATTTCACGCGAAGCACAGGACGCCTTCTCGGCCGAAAGCCAGCAACGCGCCGCCGCAGCGCAGGCCGAAGGCCGCTTTGCCGACGAGATCGTGCCGATATCCGTGCGCAAGGCGCTGTTCGAGAAGGACGGCACCGCAGCGGGCCATCAGGATGTCGTGCTCGACCGCGACGAGGGCGTTCGTGGCGACACGACCGTCGAGGGTCTGGCCGCGCTGAAGCCTGTCTACAAGGACGGTGCGATCATCAAGGAAGGGCGCCACATCACCGCCGGCAATGCCAGCCAGCTGTCCGACGGCGCCTCGGCGCAGGTCGTGATGTCGCGCGCGCTGGCCGAAAAGGAAGGCCTGCCAATCCTGGGCATTTATCGCGGCATGCAGGTCGCGGCCTGCGCGCCCGAGGAAATGGGCATCGGTCCGGTCTTCGCCATTCCGAAGCTGCTCGACCGCGCCGGCCTCACGGTCGACGATATCGGCCTGTGGGAGATCAACGAGGCTTTCGCCAGCCAGTTGCTCTATTGCCGCGACAAGCTCGGCATAGACCCCGCCAAGCTCAACGTCGACGGCGGCGGTATCGCCCTCGGCCACCCCTTCGGCATGACGGGCTCTCGCCTCGTCGGCCATGCGCTGATCGAGGGCCGTCGCCGTGGCGTCCGCTATGCGGTCGTGTCGATGTGCATCGCCGGCGGCATGGGCGCCGCGGGGCTGTTCGAAATCGTCTGAACCAAAACAGAGGGGATCGCCCATGGCAGGATTGCTCAAGAACCGCATCGCCTTCGTCACGGGCGGTGCGGGCGGGATCGGTGCGGCCACCGCAATTGCCTTCGCGGCCGAAGGCGCGAAGGTTGCCGTCGCCGACCTGAAGGACCCGACCGAAACCGTCGCGACCATCATGGCAGCCGGCGGCGAGGCCTATTCAATCGCGCTGGACGTCACCGACCAAGCCGCGGTCGAGGCCGCGGTGGACGGGGTCGTCGCCAAGTGGGGCCGGCTCGACATCGCCTTCAACAATGCCGGCGTGTCGCTGGAGGACTATACGACCCCGTGGGAATCGGTGGACCTCTATGACAAGGTCGTCGCGGTGAACCAGCGCGGTGTGATGCTCTGCATGGCGGCCGAGCTGCGTCACATGGCGAAGCAGGGCTCCGGCTCGATCGTCAACACCGCCTCGGTCGCCGGCATGGTGGGCCTGGCCGGGGCCGGCTATTGCGGCAGCAAACATGCCGTGGTCGGCCTCACCCGATCGGCGGCGATGCGCTATGCGGCCGAGGGCATTCGCGTGAACTGCGTTTGCCCCGGCGCGATCAGCACGCCGATGACCGAAGCCGAGGGGCTGAGCGACCAGAGCCGGGCCTTCATGGCACAAATGCACCCGATGAACCGCATGGGCCGCGCCGAGGAAATCGCCGATGCGGTGGTATTCCTTTCCTCGGACAAAGCCAGCTTCATCACCGGACACCCGCTGGCGGT